>OVXK01000269.1_pt1 | contig 11211 bp, 10 predicted proteins | sample 1732021 | NCBI WGS metagenome assembly OVXK01 (sample SAMEA4413051, study PRJEB24355) | metagenome | biome: human; feature: gut; material: faeces | place: United Kingdom | collected 2010 | reverse complement strand
AACTTCGCGAACGCGAATTTCATCGTTAATGAATAGATCTTTCTTAGCTATGATCTTCACCTCTTTATTTTTTTAGAGAAAAACAAAGCGGACTTGATATACAAGCCCGCACACATAATATCCCTATTGGGATTTGACATGTTGGGCCAGACAACCTAAGTCGCAAGGCGAGAAGTTCTCACTTCTGCTTTTCTCATTGTTAATAGTATAACAAGTGAGTTATCCTTTGTCAATAATTTTTTTTGCTTTTTCTTGAATAAATTCCACAACACCATCAATAGATACACCTGTAGTGTCAAAAGTGATGGCATCATCCGCTGGTTTAAGAGGGGATACCTTACGATGACTATCTTTATAGTCACGTTCAGCAATTTCTTTCTTCAGAGTCTCAAGGTCAGCAGGAATACCTTTTTCGATATTTTCCTTATAACGGCGTTCCGCACGTTCATCAACTGAAGCAATCAAGAAGATTTTGAGTTCTGCATCAGGCAAAACTACAGTACCAATATCACGTCCATCCATGATAATAGCACCATCTTGAGCAATACGTTGTTGTTGCGCAACAAGTTCTTGGCGCACTTCAGGAATGGCTGCTACCCAAGAAACATTATTTGTGACTTGGTTATCACGAATTGGGTGTGTAATATCAACATCACCTACATAAACTTGCTGACTACCATCTGCAGCTTTTCCGAATGAAATCGGATGTTGAGATAGTTGCTCCAAAATTTCTGGTACATTTTCCTCAGTCAAACCATTCTGCAAGGCCAAATAAGTTGCAGATCGGTACATAGCACCTGTGTCAAGATAAGTATAGCCAAGATTTTTTGCAATAATCTTGGCTACTGTACTTTTTCCACTTGACGCAGGACCATCAATAGCAATTCTAATATCTTTCATGATGTTCCTTTGCTTTTAAAATTATTGAACGTTAACCACATCACCAGGGTTAGCATACCAGTAACCACTTGTCATGTGATCAGGGTTAAGACGTTCCAACTCATCTACAGAGATACCTGCACGTGCAGCGATAGAACCAGCACCTTCACCAGATTGAACAACAATTGATGAACCATCTGCTGCTGCCGTAGCGCTTGATGATGCTGTCTCAGCTGACTCAGTTGCATCTTCTTTTTCTACATGTTTAGAAGAGCTTGATGCTTTAGTTGAAGATGATTTCTCTTTTGAAGATTTTTCTGCAGTAGATTTCTCACTTTCCTCATCTTTGTTTGAGTCTTTCTTGCTAGATGAAGATTTAACAACTTTGCTAGTTGAAGATGAGTAGAATCCAGATGATTCCTTAGATTCCGCAGTTTTGTTTCCACCAACATTTGAAGTATAGAAAACAAAGAACAAAATACATACAACAATAACAAAGAATAATCCAAGCAAGACTGTCAAGAATGATGAATTAATGAATCCGCCACCTTTTTCGCGTTTTTCATCTGAAGGAGTGACATCCTCTTCTTCTTCATAATCCTCAAACTCATCTTCATCATCTAGAAAATCAGCGTCAACTACTTCTTCCAACTCTTCGTCAGAAACCTTATCTTCCCATGGTTTTTTACTCATGATATTCTCCTTGTAAAAACAATAAATCTATTTTAAAATAATACTATGAAAGTATCATTAATTCCAGAAAAATGTATCGCTTGTGGTTTGTGCCAAACCTACTCTCCCGTCTTTGATTATGATGACGAAGGTATTGTTAGGTTCAGAGACAGCGACCAACTCAATCAAATTATTGAAAATAGCCCTGAGACTTTGACTGCCGTCAAGTCTTGTCCCACTAAAGCCCTTATTTGCGAAGTTTAAGCTTGAGGGCTTTTTTTGATTCCTCATAAAAGGCAAAGTAATCAAAGTTTGTCATATGATCCAATAACTCTACCTCACCTTTGAAATCAGGGTGAAGGGCTAATGCATCTAAGAAATATTTCTTAGGCCACTTTCTCATATAAAACTGACGTTTTTTACCATTTTTAAAAATAAGGCACAAGCCAGTTTTAATCACTTCGACTTTTTCAATATCACTAATTTTCACTTTGCGTGGTCTAAAAATATTGAAAGAAACAATACGCAGAATCCCATGATCTTCAATAATAAAGTATCGATGGAAACCTAAACCAAATAAGGCAACGAAAATAGTGAAGAGCATCAAAATATGTGAGGGCACCGAGTACAACTCGAATAGAAGGGCCGCCGCAATAAAGATTGGCGTAATGGCTAAAGACCAGTAGATAATCAGCCAAGATAATTCGGGTTGCCAATGGTAACGATACTTGCCGAAAATTTTAATCATCTCAGCACCTCCATTACTTCTAATTTTACCATAAAATCAGTATTTAGCAAGCTCAATTAAGGTTTACTGACAATTCCAAGAATAACATCTACGGCTTTTTCCATTGTCTGCAAGGAAACGAACTCATATCGACCGTGCATATTTTCGCCACCAGCAAATAAGTTTGGAGTTGGAATGCCCATGAATGAAATTTTAGACCCGTCAGTTCCACCACGAATTGGTTCGATGACTGGCGTAATATCTAAGTCTTCCATGACTTCTTTTGCTAACTCAACAGGCGTCATATCTTTTTCAATCACCTGACGCATATTATAGTATTGATCTTTAAGAACCAAATCAACTCGTGTCTGACCATAAGTTTTATTCATTTCGTCAGCAATTTTTTGGAAGACTGCTTTACGATTTTCAAAAGACTCTGTTTCAAAATCACGGATGATATAAGAAGATTTTGCTTCCTCAACAGTACCTGTCATGGTTTGAAGATGGTTGAAACCTTGATAGCCATCTGTTAACTCAGGGCGTTCTTCTGCTGGCAACTGATTATGAAAATCAATTGCCAACTGCAGGGCATTAACCATTTGGTCTTTTGCTGTTCCAGGGTGGACATTGCGTCCGTGGAAGGTAAGTTCTGCTCCTGCTGCAGAGAAGGTTTCATACTGTAATTCACCCAAAGGTCCACCGTCAACTGTGTAGGCAAAATCAACATCAAAATCTTCAACATCAAATTTATCTGCGCCAATTCCGATTTCTTCATCGGGACCAAAGCCTACACGAATCTCACAATGTTTGATTTCAGGATGAGCCTTCAAATAAGCCAAGGCTGTCATGATTTCTGCAATGCCAGACTTATCATCAGCTCCAAGAAGAGTGGTGCCATTTGTCGTAATAAGTGTCTGACCGACATAATTCTTGAGATTTGGAAAATCTGCTGGATCTAGGTTATAACCTGAACTTCCAAGGGGTATGATACCTCCATCATAAGAGTCAATGACTTGAGGTGACACACCTTCTGCATTAAAATCAGCAGTATCCATATGTGAGATGAAACCAATCTTACGTGTTAATTGGTCATCGTTAGCCGGAAGGGTTGCCACTAGGTAACCATTACTTTCCAAATAATGGATGTTACTTAAACCTAGTTCTTCTAATTCTGGTTTTAGAACCTTCAAGGCAAAATCTACCTGGCTTTGTGTTGTTGGTGTTCTTGTCGCATTTTCGTCACTACGTGTATTGATTTTAACGTAACGTAAAAAACGCTCTAAGAGTAAATCGTAGCCCATAAGCACTCCTTTAGTTGTATTTAGTATTTACCTCAATTATAGCATAAAAACCCATCATATTGATGGGTTAACCGTATAACTTAAACTTTAGCTGCTTTTTCGTAGTAAGACTTAATCCCTGCCACAATTGCGTTAGCTAAAGTCTCTTGATAAGCAGAGGAATTCAAGCGAGCTGCCTCTTGAGGATTTGACAAGAAGCCAAGTTCAAGGAGAACTGCTGGCGCTGTCGTTTCACGCAAGACCGCAAAGGTGCGACGCTTAACGCCCTGATTCTGAGCTCCAGTTGCGTTAATAAGGCTAGACTGAATAGCATTTGCCAGGGTATCGCTCATACTCAAACGAGTCGGATTGGCATGGTAAGCTGCATTAATACGTGATGGGTATTCTGCAAAAGGTTGGTAATAATAAGTCTCGATACCTTGCACATCAGAGCTTCCTGAAGCATTGATATGGATACTTACGAAGATATCTGATTCAGAGGCATTAGCTGCACGAGAGCGATCTGTCAAATCGACATAGGTATCGCTGGTACGTGTGGTCACGACTTGATAACCTTCTGATTCTAGTTTAGCTTTCACACGGCTTTGGATGGCCAAAGTCAAGCTCTTTTCAGAAATACCAAAGTACGAAGCTCCTGGATCATAGCCACCATGACCAGCATCTAGATAGACAACCTTATTTAAAACATCGTAGTTTCCTCTTGATGCCGAACCGATTTTCTTAGGTGCTACCACATCAGCTGAGGTAGCGCCAAAGCCAATATTCTTACCAGAAGCATCAACAATATAGCCATGAACGATATACTTGCCTGAATTCCACTTGTGCTGACTGGCTGAAATAGTCACCTTGTAGGAACCATCATCCTGTTTTGTGGCATTATGCCAAACAAGATCATCCTGACCATTTTGCTCAGACCAAACAGGTATTACCACACCTGAAATACCGCTTGGATTCGTCAGATTGGTGATAAGAACGTCAAAAGTTCCACGATTTTTATCATTATTGGTAATAGTCAATGTCCCTTGAGTCTTAGTAATATCAAGTGTCACTTGTTTGCCACCTAGGCCAATGAATTTACCATCATTGTCAACCAAATAGACATGAGAGTTATAGAGACCACTATCACCTTTATGGTTGCTTGAACGAACAGTTACCTTATAGTCTCCATTAACTTGCTTAGCTGCCTTGTACCAAATGATATCATCTTGACCGTTCTTTTCTGACCAGGATGGAACTAGGACTTCTTTGAAACCTCGTGGCACAATCAAGTTTGAGATAACAAGATCATAGCTACCCGTAGCATTGTTGAGACCAGTGATGGCAAGGTCGGCTCTGGGATTTTGACTCTCTACTCCTTCATTTTCTACGGTAGAAATGGAATTATTACACATTGCATCCCATTCATAAAGTTTATAGGCTTCGATCAAACGGATAAGTTTTCCGGGATAATTTGGATCTGTCGCATATCCTGCATTCTTCAGTTCCTGAGCCGCAATGCGATAATCTGTTTCATTCACAACTTTTCGATAATTATCTTTTCGCCACTCGGTACTCGTGAAAAATTTTGCATGGTCTACTACGCTATCATTCCATGTGGCATATTTTCGAAAAGCAGCATTGACTGTGATATAGTCACCATTAAGAAATTCCTGTGTAGGTACAGTTACTATTTCTCCATGCCAGTCCTCTGAATCTTTAATGCCAAAAAGATTATTGTTGGGAGCCTTAGCAAGTTCAGAGCTTCCCCAACCACTTTCTAGAATAGCTTGCGCTGCCGTGATAGATGGAAGGATTCCTTCCTTGGCTCCATCCATGGCTCCTTGCTTAATGGCACTAAGAAAATGACGTTGATTCTGATCAATTTCGCTAAGATCATCTGCCTCTTGATAAGAGCTTGTGGTCACAGAACTATTGGTTAAGACAGCTATTTTTGAAGAATCTTCCAGACTTGTTTGCTTCTCCTCTAATACCTCTTCACTTTGTAGATTCATTTGACTCGTTGAATCATCGTGTACTCCTACTTCAGAATAGCTTGCCGCTTGATTATCAGTACTTTCTTTCAAAGATGAAGAAGTATCAGTTGGCGACAACATTTCATCTGCTTTCGCCGAATGACCAGACATTCCTAAAAATAAGATTGTCAGCATGACACCGCACAATCCATAAGCTTTACTTTTCTTAAATCCAAAATGAAATCCTAATTGCATCTTAATTTCCTTCTCTACTTACAATTTCTGCTAATTCATTTTAAAACGATGAAACTATCAGTATCATAACGTCATAATATGAACCATCACCAATTTATTCGCAAAAAAAGCTAGAAACTTATCAAAAGTTCCTAGCTTTTTTAGTAGTATTGAAATATTAATCGACATCAACGAAACCAAAACGTGATAGAGGATACAATCTGAAAGAGATAACACCTTTAATTTGATCTTTGTCAATGAGACCAAACTTACGACTATCATCTGTATTACGACGATTATCGTTCAGTACAAGGTACTGCCCCTTTTCAATCTTAGTTTGTTTATTATCTGTCAATGTTGCAATGGAAAAATCATCAGTGAAGAAATTCCCAGGTGAAACTGTCGCTAAATAAGCTGATTTACCCTTACTAATATAGGCTTCGTCAACTGACTTATCATTAACATAAAGGAAATCATCCATAGCTGTCACGCTCTTACCCTCATCAGCAATAACACGCCCAATGTATTCTTTACCATTAACTGTATAAAGAATAAAATCTTTTTTCTGAGGCTCAACATTTTTATTGAAAGTAACATAGTCACCAGCATGAATATAGTCATTAGCCTGACCTTCAGTCACACGGTGTGTTGAGAAGACAAAAGCTCTCAACAACAAAATCACTACAATGGCAAGAACTGCTATGATAATATTTCGAATTAAATCTCTCTTAACCATACTCACTCCTTATGGGTTCTAATAAAATCATAACATAAATAGAGAAATAAAAAAAGAGGGAGTGAGCAAGCTCAATGTATCTCTCCCTCTATTAGAACCAATAATTAAAACGTTTCACAGCTTAATAGTCCTCAAGAAATGTTTGCATATTGACATCATCTGGAACTAAAGCAAGGTATTTTTCAGCCGTTGCACGCGCCTGATCCCTGTAACCAAATTCACGCAAAATATATGCATAATCATGGAGGAATTCAGGATTTTCAGATAAATCTTTAGCCAAATCTTGATAGATTTGAAAAGCTTCTTCTTCATCATCAAGTGCTTGGTAGGCCTTGGCAATGTTCCAACGAGCCAAAACAGAATCAACTTCGTAATCGGCTAAAGCTACTAGATCCTCGTAACGTTCTTCTTCTAAATAGAGAGTACTTAAACGTAGAACAATCTCATCTTGATCCTCAGCGAGTGGTAAGGCTTGCTTCAGATAAGATTCAGCAGATTGAGTGTCATGCAACTCGTAGGATAACTTTGATGCTAACAAAAGTAATTGAACATCAAAAGCATTTTTTGAAATCCCTTGTTGTGCCATACGTAATGCTTCTTCAGTTTTATGTTCTGCATGTAAGGACAAGGCGTAAAAATACTCATAACCCTCGAAGTTAGCAGACATGGTTTCTATCTGCTTAAAGTAAAAATTAGCTTTTTGATACTCTTCTTGATCATAGAGCAAAGTGGCTAACTCAAAAGCAATGGTATCATCGTATTCAATTTCAATAGCTTTTTCCAAAAATTCACGAGCAGCTTCAAACTTACCAAGACTGGCATAAGCCTTACCAATGCGTTCATAAGTAGAAACGCCAGTCATTGCCAGGAGGTCACGATTATCCAATTTAGCATAGTATTGAATAGCTTGTTCAAAATTTCCAAGTTCAAACTCCATCTCAGCCAAACCAAAAATAATCAATGAGTCATCTGATAATTGACTTGCCTCCAACAACTTATCACGTGCCACATCAGTTAAGCCCTCCATTTGGTAGAGGTCAGCCTTTACAATTAAAGCAGACAAATAGTCGTCAGAGTCTTCAGGTATGGCATCCAAATAGAGAAAAGCCTCTTCAATATCACCATCTTCGGCAGCAATTTGTGCTAGATTGACATTAACCTCTGGAAAATCAAAGCGAACTTTTTCGTAAATTTCCTGTGCCTGTGGTAAGAAACCAATAGATTCTAAGTATTGGCCCAACTCAACAAGAACCTCTGCAGGGTCCTCTCGTAAAGCTTTTTTAAAATATTTGTCTGCGTGGTCTAAATCTTGGTTTCCAATAGAGGCAACCATTTTTTCACTATTTAACATCGTCTTTTTGTCCTTCATTTTCTAAATCATCTTGATAAAGATTACTTACAGAACGGTACCAATCAAAAATCTCTCTAACAACAACCTTGACAGAGGCATAAATTGGAATCCCCAATAAGACGCCCCAAACACCGTAAAGAGAACCTGCTGTCAAGAGAATGAACATAATGGTAATCGGGTGAATACTTAGTTTATTTCCCAAAACGAGTGGAGAAACAAAACGTCCCTCAATAGTTTGCTCAATGAAGAAAATGATGAGGACCTTGATCAACATAGCGGGTCCTTGCACCAGTCCCATGATTATAACTGGTACCATAGCAAGAAAGCTTCCCAGATAAGGAACCATATTTAGAAAACCTGCCATAATACCGAAAGTCATACCATATCGAAGACCTACAATCTTAAACATAATACAGAACATGATGGCAACAACAATAGCGACTGTAACCTGGCCTTGAACATACCCTTCGAGCTGACTATTAATATCTGAAAGCATACGAACAGTAGTTTCACGAAAGCGAGTTGGTAAGGCTGAGACAAAGCTATGTTTCATCTTTTGGCTATCTCTTAAAAGGTAGAAGAGAATGAAAGGTGCCAAAATAATAGCTACTGTCACCCTTGCTACTGTGCTCGCAAAAGTCCCAACCCACGTCAAAGCCGATGAAGAAAAGTTCTCAGCATAGTTGACCATTCTCGCTGAGAAATCACTAAGCATGGACTCTAGATTACCGTGGAAGTTGGAAAGAATAGGAAGATTAATCCAACGTTCCGTCTCACTATTGGCACGTGCAATATATGATGGTGCATTTCTTATTAGGATCAAAATTTGATTTTGTAAGCTAGGAATAGCCGTCGAAATCCCCCAAACCAAGAGCAAGCCAAGAATAGCGTAGATGACCAAGATAGACATGGTTCGGTTTAGTCCGGTTCTTTCTACAAGTAGTACCAAAGGTTTTATTAAATAATAAAGGAGCATAGAAATAACCAATGGCAACATTATAATGGTCATAAACTGGATGACGGGTGAAAAAATAGGACTAATCTTGGTGAAAATCAAAACCGTCAAACCAATCAAAAGTAAGATGAAAAAGGCTACAACAGCCTGATTATTCAATATCCACTTAAAAAACCATGTTTCTGAAAAATGTTCTGTTTTTTTACGCTTCATAGTTCCTCCCTATTTATCATAAAAAGTGACACTCTTGTCTACTAAGTTTTGGTTACGATCATAGACAAATTTTGCAGAGAAGAAAGGCTTATCTTCAAGAATCCACTTGAAGATCTCGTAGTCACCTTCCCAAGTTGGTTTAGATAAGACCTCATCATAAGGTACCCATTCAAGCGTTCCTTCACGAGACTCCTCATCTGAGATGAGTTCTCCTTCAAAACCAGTTACCTTAAAGACATAGGTATACCAATCATGACCGGGGGTAAATTCTGGAAAGGTAATCATCCCTTTAAAATTCATCTCAGTCACTGTAAAATGGGTTTCCTCGAGAATTTCACGACGAGCACATTCGTCAGGCGTTTCTCCCTCTTCTAGTTTTCCCCCAACAGAAATCCACTTTCCTTCATGAACATCATTAGGCTTTTTATTACGATGTAGGAGCAAAAGCTCCTTCCCATTGTCAATATAACAAATGGTAGCTAACTTTGTCATAATGCATCTCTTTTCCAATGTTTTTTAATATTATACCAAATATGGGATTGGATTTGGGCTTTGAGCAAACGATTTTGAGATATAGTTGAAAATCTGCTTTTCTGAATCTCCGGACAAACAAAAAGAGAACCAGATTGGTTCTCCTTTAATCTCTTTAGTATTTCAAATAACGGAGCATTGCCATACGTGACCCAATCGAACCGATAATGATACCGACTGCAAAGAGGGTTCCGATAACCGCATAGACAAACCACTCTGGATCATACATCGAAATACCACCTTTGACAAAATCAGGGTTCAAAGATGAGTAAACCATGTGATACAAAAGATAAATAAGGCCAGAAGGAATGATAGCACCAAGTGCACCAATCCAAGCACCCTCCATCAAGTAGGGACGACGAATATATGAATTCTTAGCACCTACCAAACGCATGATTTGAATTTCAGTCGCACGTGACATAATGGTAATACGGATGGTATTTGAAATCAATAGGACAGCCACAATGGTTAAAAGTGCTGTGGCAATGATTCCCCAAAATTGAACACGTTTCATAGTGGACATCAGAATTTCAGTATCTGAGCCACCAAAGTTAGCATTATCAACACCCTGAATGGCTTTTGCTTCCTTGGCAACTCGACTGACATCATCTGGTGATTTCGTTTGGACGATGTAAACATCAGATAGTGGGTTAGCATCTCCAGTAGCTGTCTCGAAACTTGAACCCATTGTTTCAATCAGTTGTTTCTTTTGCTCTTCTTTACTAGAGAAAGTAACCTTATCTACACCTTTGATTTTGGTCAAAGCATCATAAATCTTATGGTAGTCTTTATTAGCAACAATCTGTCCAGAAAGTTCCTTGACTGTTTTCGAGGCATCTGATGAATCTGGATCCAAGTAGACATTGACCTGAATATTCTTTTCAATATCTGAAGCCAATTTCTGCGTATTTAAAATAACAGAGCCAAAGACACCTAAAAGTGAAAGAACAATCATTACCGAAAATACTGCCGTAAGTGTCGACAATAGATTACGTTTGAGATTCTTAATCGATTCTCCTAAATGGCGGAAAAAGCGTCTAATCATGGTAACCGTACTCTCCTTCCTCTTCATCACGAACAATACGTCCTTCTTCAATCGCAACGACACGATGACGAAGGTTATTAACGATAGTTGAGTTATGGGTTGCCATTAAAATGGTAGTCCCTTGCAAGTTAATACGTTCAAGGACTTGCATAATTTCCCATGAAATCTCTGGGTCCAAGTTCCCTGTTGGTTCATCCGCAATCAACACTTTTGGATTATTTACAATAGCACGTGCAATAGCGACACGCTGTTGCTCACCACCAGACAATTGATTTGGGAATGAACGCATCTTGTGTTTAAGACCAACCAACTCGAGTACTTCTGCCACTCGTTTCTTGATATGACGAGGTTTCTCACCAATAACTTCCATGGCATAAGCAACATTTTCAAAAGCTGTTTTCTTTGGAAGAAGTTTATAATCCTGGAAAACAACTCCAATGGAACGTCTCAAGAGTGGAACATCTTTCTTACGAAGTCGGGTTAAATCGAACTCTCCAACCTTCATAGAACCACTCGTTAATTTTTCTTCTTGGTAGAACAAGCGAATTAAACTTGATTTACCAGCACCAGAAGGGCCGACTAAGTAAACAAACTCCCCAGAGTTAACAGACAAAT
>OVXK01000264.1_pt1 | contig 11560 bp, 5 predicted proteins | sample 1732021 | NCBI WGS metagenome assembly OVXK01 (sample SAMEA4413051, study PRJEB24355) | metagenome | biome: human; feature: gut; material: faeces | place: United Kingdom | collected 2010 | reverse complement strand
TATTGCTATAGTCGCCATCCGTACGGAAATAATTGATACGAACGTGGTCTTGAGGGATAGGTTGATAGCTGTAAACTTGGAAATCTTTGTCAATCCAGGCCTCATTCATTTGAGGGCTAAGAATTTCCACTGCTTTATCCCCTGAAAGGTTCGTTCCAGCGGCATTATTAATCAAGAAGCTAAGTTTTTTAGGTGTTGAAGACAACTTCACATCTAAATAGACACCATAATCATCCTGTTTGGCTTCAGCAAATGAGGTTGCCCCTGTCGGCCAGGCCCCCTTCTGAGATGATGGTGTCTCAACATCATCCCAAGTCCAAAGACCAAGAGATGACTTGTCTTGACTTGGCAACTCTTGGAAATGCAAGCGAATAGTCCCCTCAGCAATAGGATTTTCAGACGCATTCGTAAGAGCTTGACTATTATTAGTACTTACTGTTTTTGGCGTGTTTTCGCTAGTTTCAGTTAGCTTGGTAGTCTCAGTAGGGCTAGTATTTTCTTCTGGAAGAGAAACTGGCTCATTTGCCTTGGAAACAGAGGTACTCTCAGCTGTTACAGGAGCTGCTGGCGTTTCAGTTACTAGACCACTGGTAGTAAGACTCGAATCAGCTGGTTCTACCTGTGTGCTTGATTCGGTCGTTGATACTGCTTCATCTGCCTTGACGACTTGAACAGCAGAAAAGCTCAAAAAAATAGCTCCAATGGTTACAGAAGCCAAACCTAACTTGTACTTGCGAAGGCTATAACGAAGGATTTTTCCATCATTAGCTTGAGTATTTCTTTTCATAGAAACTCCTTTTGTTAACGTTTTCATGTTTTTTAATATACCATTTAGCTTTCATTTATGCAAGCGTTTTCTCTCTTTAAAAATTAAAAAAGAGAGAACCATAAGATTCTCTCAATCTATTAATTATAAATAGAATAGTAACGCTTAATCCCTGCCACAATTGCGTTAGCTAAAGTCTCCTGATAAGCAGAGGTATTCAATCGAGCTGCTTCTTGAGGATTTGACAAGAAACCTAGTTCAAGAAGGACTGCTGGCGCTGTCGTTTCACGCAAGACCGCAAAGGTTTGACGTTTCACGCCTTGATTCTGAGCACCAGTCGCATTAATCAAGCTAGACTGGATGGCATTGGCCAAGGTATCACTCATGCTCAAACGAGTCGGATTAGCATGATAGGTCGCATTAATACGTGATGGATATTCTGCATAAGGTTGGTAATAATAAGTCTCAATACCCTGTGCTGCAGAACTTCCTGAAGCATTGATGTGAATACTTACGAAGATATCTGATTCAGAAGCATTAGCTGCACGTGAACGATCCGTCAAGTCGACATAGGTATCACTTGTGCGTGTGGTTACAACTTGATAACCTTCTGCTTCTAGTTTAGCTTTCACACGGCTTTGGATAGCCAAGGTCAAGCTCTTTTCAGAGATACCAAAGTACGAAGCTCCTGGATCATAGCCACCATGCCCAGCATCGAGATAGACAACCTTATTTAAAACATCGTAGTTTCCTCTTGATGCCGAACCGATTTTCTTAGGGGCTACCACATCAGCTGAAGTTGCCCCAAAGCCGATATTCTTACCTGAAGCATCAACAATATAGCCATGAACGATGTACTTGCCTGAATTCCACTTGTGCTGGCTAGCTTAAATAGTCACCTTATAGGAACCGTCATCCTGTTTTGTGGCATTATGCCAAACAAGATCATCCTGACCATTTTGCTCAGACCAGACTGGGATAACCACACCTGAAATACCACTTGGCTTAGTTTCATCGACATCAACCACGGTCTCAGTCAAATACTGACGGTTGCCATCCTTATCGACGAGATAAACATCTGCACGGTATTTACCAGTTGAATGTTTATGGTCTGAAGCCTTAATTGTCGCACGATAGCTACCGTCTGCTTGTTTACTTGCCTTATGCCAAACCAAATCATCTTGACCATTAACAAGACTCCATGATGGGATCAAGATTTCCTTCAAGCCATTTGGTGCAACAATATTGCGAACCACAGCATCAAAAGTACCTGTAGTTGCATCATTATTTTCAATCGTTAGGCTTGCGCTTGGACGAGATTGGCTAACTTCCACCACTTTTTCAGTCAAATAGAAACGCTTGTTGAAATTATCTACGATATAGGCATCTGCACGGTATTTACCAGTTGAATTTTTGTGGTCACTTGCCTTAATGGTAGCTCGGTAAGAACCATCTGCTTGCTTCGTCGCCTTATGCCAAATCAAATCATCTTGACCACCAACGAGACTCCATGATGGGACTAAGATTTCTTTCACACCTGTAGGAGCAATGATATTTTTTACCACAGCGTCAAAAGTGCCTGTAGCTGCATTATTATTTTCAATCGTTAGGCTTGCACTTGGACGAGAGTAAGTTACCGATACTACTTTCTCAGAAATATAATGTCTCTTATTTGTTCGATCAACAACATAGGCATCTGCACGGTAATTGCCAGCCTCCCCCTTGTGATCTACCACCTTAATGGTTACACGATAAGAGCCATCCATTTGCTTGGCTGCCTTATGCCAAATCAAGTCATCTTGACCATTGGCTAGACTCCAAGATGGAACAAGAACCTCTTTAACACCCAAGGGTGCCACAATATCTCGAACCACAGCATCAAAGGTACCAGTGACCTTGTTGTTGTTCTCAATTGAGAAGCTAGCCTTAGGTTTTAGAACATCAGTATCATGAGATGAACCTGAGGCATGAGTCAACTTAGCAGGTTCAGCCACGATATTGCTTGAAACCTCAGAAGCAGTCGGTACCGTCGCATTTTCTGAACTCGCTACTGTGTTAGCCTGAACTACAGATTCAGAGGCAACGACTCTTGATTCAGATGCTGCAATCGTTGTTGAGCTTGCTTGACTAACTTGTGGAGCACTTGAGTTTGCTACTTCACTTGTGGCTGTAGGTGTTTCCGCAACAGTTGAACTTGGTCTTGCTGATGGTGACTCTTGTGCAAGGACTGCTCCACCACCAAAAATATCTGCTGCAGTCGCAGGTTGATACTGGTTCCCTTCAGTAACCGTAGGCATTTGCGTAGCTACCTCATCAGCACTGGCTACCTGAGTAGTCACCACCATGAGAACAGCTGCACTGGCATAGTAGATAAAATCTTTTGTTCGCATTTAACTTTCCTTTGACACTTTTTAATACGTCACCCATTTTACCATAGAAAATATCTTACGAATAGAGCAAAAGTGATAATTCTCTAAAAAAACTATAAAAATGATAAAAAAATAAGTAATTTCTATGCTGAAAGCATCAATGTCATCCAAATAAAGAACCTAAAAACCCATAAATATGAGATTTCAAACATGTATATAATATTCTGAAAATAGATAAATAAAAAATATGACTATCAAAAATGAACACCAAAAAAGCCCTTAGAAGTTTCCTTCTAAAGACCTTTCATTAATAGATTAAGCAAAGATTGAGAAGAATGGTGCACCAAGCTTAGTATCCATTGCATCTCGACTCTGAACACCATGAATGTAGTCCAATGAATACCAACCATTGTTATTGGCGTTAAATGGATCACGAACATAAGTTTTACCATTATCATAGCCATGAAGCACGATTTCATGCGTGTAAGGATAATTGATAAATTGGCTTGCTCCTACTGCTGCCAGAACGTGTTGGCCTGACATCAAAGCTGAAGCAATGTTAGCAATGCTTGAAAGCATGTTGCTCTTGAGACCCCAATTTTTACTTGCTAATACAATACCATCCGCGTCTGTACCAGCAACTGATGTTTTATTGAATGAATTTGTATTGTAGTACAAATAATCCGCAACTGTCGTTGGTGCAATTACTGTTCCCAAAATATCTGTAAAAGTCATGGCAAGTGATGTTGGAACACAACCTGACTGGTCCATATTGCTGACACCATACCACTTAGAAGCCCAACGAGGATCACGTTGAGAATAATAAGTCGTCTGAGGCTCAACACGACGATTACGTGGAGCAAGAGCTGTCTCACCAAGGTTGAATCCGTCTACAGTATTGTCTACATAGTCTACATAAACATGAGTCGTATAGTTACCAATGAGATTCTTATGATTAACAGTCGATACATTGATTTCAGTATGTGTTCCAGTAGGTGCCGTATTGTACCAAGAAAGGTTTCCTTGGTTGATTTCTGACCATACAGCTACACGGATATTCTTAATTTGACGTCCTTGTGGTGCCTGATCAACCACTACTGTGTAACTACCAGCTTCTGAATTAACATTAGTGATATAGGTTTGCGTTTTAGTCTTAGCATTACGGAATTCAACTGTCGTTGTTGTGCCACCGACACCAACTTGTGAACCATCATTTAAAATGTAGTACAAATGAATATTGTACAAGCCTGTTGAGTTTTTATGGTTAGTAGCTTGAACATTTACCGTATAAGTGCCATTTGCTTGGCGTGTCGCTTCATACCAACGAATGTCATCTTGTCCATCTTTTTCAGACCAAATAGGCACTTGAACAGTACGAACACCTTTAGGACTATAAACATCACTGATAATGACATCAAAAGTACCAGTATCTTTATTGTTATTAACTACTGAAATAGTACCGACTGGTTTATTATGTTTCACATCCACAATTGTTTCAGTGACATAATGACGTTGGTTGGCATTATCTACGATATAAAGGTCAGCACGGTAATTTCCTAGAGAATTCTTATGCTCACTAGCCTTAATAGTAACACGGTAGCTACCATCAGATTGACGACTAGCCTTATGCCAAACCAGATCATCTTGTCCGTTAACTAGACTCCATGAAGGAACTAAGACTTCCTTAACCCCATTTGGTGCTACGATATTGCGAATAACAGCATCAAAAGTACCTAAATCAGCATTATTATTTTCAATAACGAGACTTGCGCTAGGGCGAGTTTGAGTAACTTCTACCACTTTTTCAGTGAGATAGAAACGTTTGTTAGAGTCATCTACAATGTAGGCATCAGCACGGTATTTACCTGTTGAATTCTTATGATCCGTTGCTTTGATAGTCACTCGGTAAGAACCGTCGGCTTGACGAGTTGCCTTATGCCAGATAAGGTCATCCTGACCACCAGCCAAACTCCATGATGGAACAAGAACCTCTTTTAAACCTGTAGGTGCAACAATATTACGAACAACGGCATCAAAAGTACCTGCTGCAGTATTGTTGTTTTCAATCGTAAGAACACCGCTTGGTCGAGCATAATCAACAGACACTACTTTTTCGGCAATATAATGACGATTGTTAGCGTTGTCCACGATGTAGGCATCAGCACGGTAATTCCCTTTATTGCCCTTATGCTCACTTGCCTTAATGGTGACACGATAGCTACCATCATTTTGCTTGGTTGCCTTATGCCAAATAAGGTCGTCTTGACCATTTTCAAGACTCCATGATGGGACTAAAACCTCTTTAACACCTAGTGGTGCTGAGATATTAGTGATAACGGCATCAAAAGTTCCTGCCTTAGCATTATTGTTTTCAATAGCAAAACTTGCTTTAGGTTTCAACTGCTCCGGTGTCTTACCAATGAAGACTTGCGTAGTTGTTCCACCAACACCCGTCATTTGACCATCTTTTTGAATATAGTAAAGATGGATGTTATAAAGGCCTGTTGAGTTTTTATGAGCTGAAGCCTTAACGTTTACTGTATAAGTTCCATTATTTTGACGGTTAGCCGTATACCAGATAATGTCATCTTGGCCATTAATTTCTGACCAAATTGGAACAGAGACAGTTTCAACACCATTTGGTGCCTTAACATTAGAGATGACAACATCAAAGCTACCAAGAGTTGGATTATTATTGACAATAGAAATGGTTCCACTCAAATCGCCTTGAGTGTTATCAACCTCAGCACTGGCATTTGCTGTGAAACGTCCTGTATAGTCCACGCTGTGGTCAAAGACATGTTTACCTGGCAAGAGATTATCCGTAGCTGAAAACTGCCATGCACCAGTTTTGGCATTATAGCGCATGTTCTTAGCACTTGTTGCTGTAAGAGTTGTTGATGGGTACTGGGCAACCCAGAAATTCTCAATCCCAAATTGAGAGGTTGAGACAGGTCCACGGTAGCCTAGATTGTTCTCATCCAACCAGCTAGCACTTGTGTAGAACATCAAGTTGTTGTATCCATGCTTACGCATTTCGTTAACCCAAGCTTGAGTGTTACGGTTGATATTTGGAAGCATCTTAGAGTCTTCGAAATCATTAACCATAACAGTACTCTTTGGAAGGTTTAGTTTTTGTGCAGCTTGGATGTAGAAACGAGCTTCTGCACGTGCTTCTTCCTCAGTTGTGTATCGAGAAAAATGATAGGTTGATACTTGAAGACCAGCAATTTGAGCATTGCGAACTTGTGAGGGTGCTTTAGGGTTGTTGTACCAAGTGTCCTCAGTCAACTTGACAACGACACCACCCACACCCTGGCGTGCAAGAGCACGATAGTCATCTACACTGATATCACCATTATGGCTGCTGACATCGATAAAAGTCTTTGGTTGTACCTTAAGCGTTGGCGAAGGAACATCCGTAGAATTCGTCAATTTAGCAGGTGTTGCTACAGCGCTGTTTGACGTTTCCGAACTTGTCGCACTTGTAGAAGCTGTTGCACTTTCTGAACTAACAACTGAAGATGTTACTGAAGTTGACGCTACAGCAACAGTAGAGTTAGCTACTGAAGTTGATGCCGCAGTTGTTACAGCCTCTGAACTTTCTGGTGCAAGTGACGTAGATACCGCAGGAGCACTAGGTTTTGCCACCTCACTCGTAGCTACGGGTGCTGAAACAGTTGAACTAGGAGTTGCAGGCAAGGCTGCTTCTCCACCAAAAATCTCAGCCGCTGTCGCAGGTTGATACTGATTTCCTTCAGTAACAGAAGGTGTTTGTGTCGCCACTTCATCTGCCTGAGCAACCTGAGTTGTCACAGCCAAGAGAACAGCCGCACTAGCATAGTAGATAAAATCTTTCGTTCGCATTTAACTTTCCTTTTGCATTTTTAATACGTCAACCATTTTACCATAGAAAAACTCTAATGGAAAGGTCATTATTAAAAGTTTTCTAAATAAGGCAGAAATATTATAAAATTCTAAACGCTACAAAATTGCGATTTATCTTATTTGAAAACCCTTTAACTACCTATTCGTATTTAACACTAAAAATCCAAAGAAATTTGCAAGATATAGCTAAAGATGAAAATGTGTGACAAAAGAAAAATCCCCGAACATCTGTCCGAGAATTTTATCAACTTTATTTACGTTTTGGTGGGTTATGGATAGCTTCTCCAAGTACGTCAGCAAAGGCTTCATACATGTTTTCAGAGAAGGTTGGGTGACCGTGGATAGATTGCAAGAGTTCATCTACAGTCAATTCATTTTCCATAATTGTTGATGCTTCGTTAATCAATTCAGCTGCGGCTGGACCAATAATATGAACCCCAAGGATTTCATGGTACTTCGCATCTGCAACGACTTTAACAAAACCGTGTGCTTCGTTTGAAGCGATGGCACGTCCGTTACCAGCGAAGCTTGATTTACCAACGAGAACATCACCGTATTTCGCACGTGCATCTTCTTCAGTAAGACCACACATTGCGACTTCTGGGTGAGTGTAGACAGCTGCTGGTGTGTAGTCAAGGTGAGCCTTACGGACATTGCCACGCATAGCATTTTCAGCTGCAACTTCACCCATACGGAAAGCCGCGTGAGCAAGCATCTTAGTTCCGTTAACATCACCTGGTGCGTAGATTCCTGGGATTGATGTTTCTTGATAAGCATTAACTTTGATACGACCACGGTCAAGTTCAAGGTTAAGATTTTCAAGACCATCCAATTGAGGGACACGACCGATTGAAAGAAGGGCACGATCCGCTACAATCTCTTCACCATTATTAAGTTTAAGGGTCAATTGGTTGTTAGCTTCTACAATCTCAGAAACCCCAACAGATGTCATGATTTTCATACCCTTCTTAGCAAGGATTTTTTGAAGTTCAAGTGACACTTCTTTATCCATAGCAGGAATAATGCGGTCAGCCATCTCAACAACAGTCACTTCTACACCGTATGAGGCATAAACAAGACCAAGCTCGATACCAACGACACCACCACCCATAACAGCAAGTGATTTCGGCAATTCACGCAAGTCAAGGATATCATCTGAAGTCATCACAAGTTGTGACTCGATTCCAGGGATATTGATACGAGATACTTTTGATCCAGTCGCAAGAATGATGTTACGTCCCTTGATTGTTTCTGAACCAATAGTAACTGTCTTATCTGGGTTAACTTGACCAAGACCGTTGAAAATAGTGACCTTGTTAGCCTTCAAAAGACCTTGAACACCACCAGTAAGGGTCTTAACGACAGAGTTCTTAAAGTCAACTGTCTTATCCATATCGATAGTGTAGTTTGTTGACGCTAGGTTGATACCACGACCTGCAGCAATCTTAAGTCCATCAAGGATTTCTGCATTTTTAAGGTAGGTCTTAGTTGGGATACATCCTTTATTCAAACATGTTCCACCAAATTCAGATTTTTCAACGATGGCAACCTTACCACCAAGTTGTGCACTACGAATGGCAGAATAGTAACCAGCAGGACCACCACCGACAACGATAATATCGTACTCATTGTAAGCAAGGGGAGCTTTTTCTGCAGCTGCTGGAGCAGCTTGGGCAGGAGCTTTAGGAACTTCTAGACCAGCTGATTCCAATTGAGCAGTTGCTTCCGCAACAGGTGCGCTCGCAGCATTATCAGCCACAACCTCACCTTCTGCTCCAATATAACCGATAACCTCAGTAACTGGAACTGTTTCACCAGCCTGACGTGTAATCTTCAAAAGGACACCTGAATCCTCTGCTTCAAGTTCCATGTTTGTCTTATCTGACATGATTTCAAGAAGGATATCTCCCTCATTTACCACATCACCTTCTTGTTTTTTCCACTCGATGATTTCGCCTTCCTGCATATCAACACCAAGCTTAGGCATAATAATCTCAAAAGCCATTTATAAGATACCTAGAGCGACCAGAAAGCAACTGAAAATTAGACGGACGGTCTATTTTCCAAGCTTTCCGCTCGGGTTCAGTTATACCCTCTGGCTCGCCCTCTCCTTTCTATTTAAAACTTCAGTTTTCAGATATTTTTTCTCAAATCAACAATTCCATTGGATTTTCAATCAAATGCTTCAAATCAACCATGAATTTGGCACCATTCATACCATCTACAATACGGTGGTCAATTGTCAAGCAGAGACCCATGATTGGACGCACAACAACTTCACCATCAACGACAACCGGTGTCTGAATAGTTGCTGAAACACCAAGGATAGCTGAGTTTGGTTGGTTAATGATTGGATTGAATGACTTGGTTCCAAACATTCCCAAGTTAGTAATAGAGAAGGTTGAACCTGACATTTCAGCAGCCTTCAACTTACCAGCTTGAGCTTTCTTGATGACATCTTTAGATGCCACAACAAACTCAGACAAACTCATCTTATCTGCACCATGTACAACTGGTACAATCAAGCCATCATCGAGACCAACGGCAATACCGAGATTAACAAATTTGTGTAATTCGATATTTTGTGCATCATCAATCAAGGATGCATTGAGGTAACGGTGTTCCTCTTTCATAAGGGTACGCACAACTGCTAAACCAATCAAATCAGTGAAGGTTACCTTCATGCCAGTCTTGTTCATGATTGGGTCAAGGACTTGCTTACGTAGGGCCATAAGGTTAGTCATGTCCACGTCATAGTTAAGGGTGAAGGTTGGTGCAGTCAAGTATGAGTGCGTCATTCCCTTAGAAATAGCCTTACGCATAGCAGACATTGGAATAACTTCCACACCTTCTGGCAAGACTTTTTCAGGTTTAGCTTCAACCACAGGGGCAGCAGCCGCTTCCTTAACTTGCGCTGGAGCACTGATTGCAAGGATATCTTCCTTAGTAATCTTACCACCAAAGCCTGTTCCAGACACGCTAGCTAAATCAATACCAAGGTCCGCAGCAATCTTACGTGCCAATGGTGTTGCCTTAGGTTGAGCACCCTTAAAGTTCTCAACGTCATCCGCGTGAACACGACCTTTTGCTCCAGTTCCTGGAACTTGAGTAAGGTCAATTCCCAACTCACGCGCCACCTTACGCGCCTTAGGCGTTGCACGTACCTTCCCACCTTCATGAACGACAGGGGCTTGTGTTTGCGCTGCTACTACAGGTGTTTCTACAGCGGCAACTTCTTCAACTTTTGGAGCAGCTTCAACTGCAGGTGCACTCGCAGCATTATCAGCCACAACTTCACCTTCTGCTCCAATATAACCGATAACCTCAGTAACTGGAACTGTTTCACCAGCCTGACGTGTAATCTTCAAAAGGACACCTGAATCCTCTGCTTCAAGTTCCATGTTTGTTTTATCAGACATGATTTCAAGAAGGATATCTCCCTCATTAACCACATCACCCTCTTGTTTTTTCCACTCGATGATTTCGCCTTCCTGCATATCAACACCAAGCTTAGGCATAATAATCTCAAAAGCCATATTTTATGATACTAAGAACGCTAAAATGCGACAGAATTTTAGGAGTTTTACGTTAGTGTTCTTGCACACAAGTAAAACTATCTAAATTCCGCAGCATTTCGTTCGAGTTCAAATCGACTCAAACGCTTTAACGCCCTCTCCTTTCTACTTTAAATTATAATTTCCGATACTCCCACAGTTAAAACAAGAAAAGATCTTACTAGCGAGAAATATCACTTAACCGTCGCTAGAAAGTTAGTTCCCTTTATTGGCCATCTTGATGATTTCAGCCTTAATCTTTTCAACATCTGGAAGAACTGCTTGTTCCAAGACACGTGCATAAGGTACTGGAACATCTTCACTCGCCAAACGTACAATTGGGTGGTCAAGGTAATCAAATGCTTCACTTTCAGTAACCATAGCAGCAATCTCTCCGATAAATCCGCCAGTCTTATAAGCGTCATTGACCAACATCAGTTTACCAGTCTTCTTAACTGACTCGAAAATCAATTCCTTATCAAGTGGGATAAGGGTACGTGGGTCAACTACCTCAACATTGATACCTTGTTCAGCCACTTCTTCAGCCGCTTTAAGAACACGTTCCAACATACGACCATAAGTAACGATAGTAAGGTCTGTTCCTTCACGCTTGATTTCACCTTTTCCAAGTGGAATGTAGAAATCAGGATCTTGTGTTACTTCCTCTTTTTTACCGTAAAGTGCTTTTGGTTCCATGAAGATAACAATGTTATTGTCTTGAATAGCAGATTTCAAAAGACCTTTTGCATCGTTAGCATTACCTGGAGCAACCACTTTAATCCCTGGAATGTGAGTCAACCATGACTCAAGAGATTGTGAGTGCTGTGCCGCAGAACCAATCCCTGAACCAGATGCCACACGGAAGGTTACAGGAGTCTTCAAACCACCACCAAACATGTAGTTGTTTTTTGCACCATTATTAACGATAGCATCAAGGGCAATCGTGATGAAGTCCATGAAAGTCAAGTCAACGATTGGACGAA
>OVXK01000257.1_pt1 | contig 11906 bp, 10 predicted proteins | sample 1732021 | NCBI WGS metagenome assembly OVXK01 (sample SAMEA4413051, study PRJEB24355) | metagenome | biome: human; feature: gut; material: faeces | place: United Kingdom | collected 2010 | reverse complement strand
TTCTTTTTTCGTCTAATCCCAACCTACTTGTAATATTTTTAATATCCCTAACAAGGGGATGTTATATTTCCAAGGTATCATAGATACATGGTTATAGTTCTTCAGCTTAATCTGGATTGAAAAATCCCTATATAGAATAAGCCCGTTGATTTACCCATTAGTCATAAACAATAAAATAACTTAATATCTTTGACTAATATGGATTGGACTATAAATAGATAAAGGAGCATCATCATGCAAAAAAAGAATACATCTAACACTAAAAAATTAGGTCTTTTTGGACTTGTTACAGTAGCAACACTTGGAGCAACAGCCTTAGCTAATGCAGAAACTTACACAGTTCAAAAAGGCGATACCCTTTCAGCTATTGCTAAGAAGAATGGTACGACTGTAGATGAAATCGTTTCAAAAAACGGTATTCAAGATGCCAATAAGATTTCTATTGGTCAAAACTTAACAATTAATGAAACTACTGAAGAAACTACAGAACCTTCAGTTACAACAGAAGCAACTGCTGAATCAACACAATCAACAGAGTCTACACAAAGTGAAGATACTCAAGCAACCAATACAAATCTTTCTTCTTCAGAGGCAGCTGCCAAAGAAGAAATTGCACAACGTGAGTCAAGCGGTAGCTATACAGCTCAAAATGGGCAATATTATGGACGTTACCAATTAGCATCATCATATTTGAATGGAGACTTGTCTCCTGAAAATCAAGAGAAAGTAGCAGATAATTATGTAGCAAGCCGTTATGGTTCATGGACTGCAGCTCTTGCTTTCTGGAATGCTAATGGTTGGTACTAAATCATTATTACTGACTTATGAGGAAAACTAGTAAAACCTCATACAAATAAGGGAAAAATGCCAGATTTTTGGCATTTTTTTATTAAATTGATAAATCATTGTAACATTAGACATAATACAAATAATCGGCAGTAATATTACTAGGTTATGATGAATGTAACTAGAATTAACTAGGAGGGATTTATGTTTAAAAAAAGTTATAAGGGACGCCGTATTAAATTTGCAGCGAAGAAATCATTGGCGGTACCAGTAGCAATTGTAACAAGTTTTATTGTTATTTTGGCAGTATCACTGTCTACACTAATTAATAAAGGGTTGGTTAATGCATTTTCAGATTCTGTTACTCCAGCCCCTTCAACAGCATCAACAACGTCAGAATCGACAGCAGATTTAGTAAAATCAACAGAAATTAGCTCAAGTAAAGATAATAAGGCTAATAAAGAAAAGGTTGAAGAAAGTAAGCATCAGTCAGAAACAACAGGAGAAGCGGTAGAAGCAGCTGAAAAGTCTCAGTCAGATACTGCTACTACAAGCACTGCTACAACGAGTACTGATACTACGTCGACTCAAAATACTGGGACAGCTCCTTCGGTTGCTGCAAGTGGTAGTGGGTCAGTTGTTCTCTCAAATGGTAACACTGCAGGAGAAGTTGGTTCTTATGCAGCGGCACAGATGGCAGCTGCTACTGGTGTTCCTCAGTCAACTTGGGAGTCAATTATTGCGCGTGAGTCAAATGGTGACCATACTGCAGCAAATGGTTCAGGTGCATCAGGTCTTTTTCAGACAATGCCTGGATGGGGCTCTACTGCAACGGTTGAGGATCAAATTCAATCAGCCTTGAATGCCTATAACGCACAAGGTTTGTCAGCTTGGAATTACTAATATTAATAGAAGTTGGGAGCGTACTCTCAGCTTTTTAATTTGGATGTGGGTAATATGTTTTATAGAGCTTTTTGTTATTATTAGGTAGGGTATGGCCTTTTTGTTATAATAGGAATGAAAGGTATAGCAATGAAACAAATTTTTAAATCAAGAGAAAAGTTGTGGGTTTCTCTTATTATTATAGCTTTTGCTGTGTTATTGGTTACACCACAACTATTTACAAGAAAAGTCATTTTAGGTTCAGATTCCATCTTTCACTATAACAGATTCTATGAAGCTGCTATGCAACTAAAAAATGGTAACCTTTCTTACTTTTTATCTTTATATGGATTCCAACAGTCAGGCCGCATTGTCAATGCTCTTTACGGTCCTTTTTTTGCCTATTTACAAGGAGGGCTTGTTTTAATAAGTGGCACTTGGTTTCGTTATCAGATTGTGTCAAGGGTATTACTACATATACTGTCTGAGTCCTCAATGTATGCTTTGCTCAAGCAGTGTAAAGTTAAGACAACAATTGCCTTGTCACTAGGTTTACTCTATGCGACAACATTCTCTATCCAATACTGGACGATGCGTCAGGGTTTCTCTAGTTGGGGAGCAGCTTTACTACCTTTTTGTTTTATTCCAGCGATTCACTATGTCTTTTATCAAAAAGTAGAACCAATTAGACTTGCCTTATCTATGGCATTGATTTTTCAGGTTCACGTACTTAGTGCTTTGATGCTAGTGATGATGTATCTTCCTTTTTATCTTTACACTTTTGTAAAGTCTCCTATCGCAAAGAAAAAGGAAACCTTCGTGCAAGTCGTTATAGCAGTCATTCTGTTCCTCTTACTGACTGTCAATATCTGGTTAGTACTCCTATATTTGAGAGGGACTAATCACCTTTTAGATCCATTTATAAATAGAGAAATAGGTAAGAATGGGATAGATGGAACGGCAAGATACTGGCTATATACCCCAATTTCCTTAATGGTGTTACTCATTTTACAGTTTATTTACGCTGTTTTGAATTGGAAGAAATTTGCTAAATGGAAAAAAATACTGCATTTTATTTATTTTATCTTTTTCTTCTTATCGACAGGTCTTTTTCCATGGCAGTATCTAGTAGAAAATGGAAATACATTTGCTGAATTGATTCAATTTCCATTTAGATTTTTTGTTCCTGCGACTATTTTACTTTTAGCAATTACAGGGTTAACGGTCACGCGATTTGTAAACTGGCGAAAAAGTATTGCTGTTTTACTCTTTGCCTTTGCGGGCGTTGGTCTTATTCAGAATATGATGGATACTACCGATCGTGTAAAAACTGCGGCACAAGATGGTGAACTTATTTCCATTGTTAAACATACTTACGTTGAAGGAGATTACCAGACGATAAGTCTTACCATGAATGACAGTGACTTGTCACAGTTTTTAAATTTAGTTGTCAAACCCACACCAGATTACGTACCGATTTATGGGAAAATAGGTGAGCAGAATACTTACGATCTTTATTATAAAAATATCGTTACGAATCAGAAGGCAGAAAAGCTAGTAGAAGATGGTTATCTTGTATTAACTTGGCCAGCTGCTGAAGGGGAGGAACTGAATCTACCAATAGTTGTTTATAAAGATTCTATCTTGACACTAAATGGTAAAGAACTAGACAAGGATGACTATAGTTTGTCAACGATTGGTACACCGACCGTTTCATCACAAAAAGGACAGAATAAACTTGTGTTAAGTTATCAGGAGCCAGGATGGCTATTTGTAGCGTTAGTGATTCCAATAATAGTTCTGGGAGTAATAGGTTTACAGTGGCTTTACACAAAAATAAGTATAAAAAAGGTTGCCTAGTGGTAACCTTTTTGCATTATTCTTTAATCATGATATAATTAGGCTTGCGTGCTTTTACGCTTCAAAATCGACCTTCAAATCGATATTTGAATAACTAGACCCTTCAAGTCTATGTTAATTTTTATTTGATGGGAGGAGTTATCTATGACTGATAATTCAAAAACACGTGTTGTTGTCGGTATGAGTGGTGGCGTTGATTCATCAGTAACAGCCTTACTTTTAAAAGAGCAAGGTTATGATGTAATCGGTGTTTTCATGAAAAACTGGGATGACACAGATGAATTTGGTGTGTGTACAGCAACCGAAGATTATAAAGATGTAGCAGCAGTAGCTGATCAGATTGGTATCCCCTATTACTCTGTCAACTTTGAAAAAGAGTACTGGGATCGTGTATTTGAGTATTTCTTAGCAGAGTACCGTGCAGGTCGTACCCCTAATCCAGACGTTATGTGTAATAAGGAAATCAAGTTTAAGGCATTCTTAGATTATGCGATGACATTAGGGGCAGATTATGTGGCTACAGGACATTACGCTCAAGTTGTTTGCGATGAAGACGGCATTGTCCATATGTTGCGTGGTGCAGATAATAATAAAGATCAAACCTACTTCCTTAGTCAACTTTCACAAGATCAGTTGCAGAAAACGATGTTTCCCTTAGGACATCTACAAAAGCCAGAAGTTCGTGAGATTGCTGAACGTGCAGGTCTTGCAACAGCCAAGAAAAAAGATTCGACAGGAATTTGTTTTATTGGTGAGAAAAACTTTAAAGAGTTTCTTAGCCAATACTTGCCAGCTCAAAAAGGTCGTATGATGACTGTCGATGGTCGTGATATGGGGGAACATAACGGACTCATGTATTACACCATTGGTCAACGTGGAGGTATGGGTATTGGTGGTCAAAAAGGTGGAGATAATGCTCCTTGGTTTGTAGTAGGGAAAGATCTTTCTAAAAATATTCTTTACGTGGGTCAAGGTTTCCACCATGAGTCGTTGATGTCAACTTCACTTGACGCTTCAATGATTCACTTTACTCGAGATATGCCAGAAGAATTTGAAATGGAATGCACAGCAAAATTCCGTTATCGTCAACCTGATAGTAAAGTTACTGTAAAGGTTAAGGGTGATAAAGCAGAGGTTATTTTTGCTGAACCTCAGCGTGCTATTACACCTGGTCAAGCCGTTGTTTTCTATGATGGTCAGGAATGTTTGGGCGGCGGTATTATTGACCAAGCGTATAAAGACGGAAAAGTTTGTCAGTATATCTAACTGGAGGTAAGTATTAACGATGAGTTCCCAATTGTTTTATGCATTTATGGCATTTTTCGCTATAATGAATCCAATTTCAAATCTTCCTGCTTACATGGCTTTAGTAGCAGATGATAGTCAAAAAATTTCACGAAAAATTGCTTTTAGGAGTCTTTTGATTGCCTTTGTTATTATAACTGTTTTTATCTTTTCAGGAGATTTCATTTTTAAAGTATTTGGAATTACAATTGTTTCTTTCAGAATTGCTGGTGGAATATTAGTGGCCGTTATCGGTTATCATATGATTAATGGTAATCATTCACCTAGCTATAAAGGAATGGAGCAGCAAGCAGTAAATTCAGATCCAATGTCTATTGCTATTTCTCCTCTTGCAATGCCACTTTTTGCAGGACCAGGAACGATTACAACTGCCTTAAGCCTGGCTAATGGGGGTTTGCGGAATCAACTAATAACCGTAGTTGCTTTTGCTCTACTATGTGTAATCACTTATCTCCTACTAAGAAGTGCAAAACAAATTGCAGGCTTCTTGGGAAAAAATTTGATGAAAATTATAACGAAAATGATGGGACTTTTACTATTCTCGATAGGAATACAGATGATTATCGTCAGTGTGCAGACCTTGCTTAAACAGTGATTTGCATTGACAAAACGATTTGATTTGATAAAATAACTTTAACAATAGTCATGATGGTCAAAGCTCATGAGAATTGTGCGTTTTTGCGTACAGTTTTCTGGAGTTTTGGCTATTTTTGTAGGAAAAAAACAAAGAAAGGATGGGGCAGTTGATTGTAAATCACTGCATAAATCTAAAAAATGTCTTACGAGTTTGATGAAAATTTTGATGTAATTGTTGTTGGTGCTGGTCACGCTGGTGTAGAAGCCTCCCTAGCTGCAGCCCGCATGGGATGTAAGGTTTTATTAGCGACTATTAACCTAGAGATGCTGGCATTTATGCCATGTAATCCTTCTATTGGAGGATCGGCCAAGGGTATTGTTGTCCGTGAGATTGATGCCCTCGGCGGAGAGATGGGTAAAAATATTGATAAAACTTATATTCAAATGAAAATGTTGAATACTGGTAAGGGACCTGCTGTCAGAGCTTTACGTGCACAAGCAGATAAAGCCTTGTATGCTATGACGATGAAGCATACAGTTGAGCGTCAGGAAAACTTAACTCTCCGTCAGTCAATGGTTGATGAAATTCTTGTTGAAGATGGTAAGGTAGTTGGTGTCAGAACAGCCACAAATCAAAAATACGGAGCAAAAGCGGTTATTGTAACAACAGGAACGGCTTTGCGTGGTGAAATTATCCTAGGTGAGCTCAAATATTCTTCAGGTCCTAATAATAGCCTTGCATCTGTTACATTGGCAGATAACTTGAGGGATCTTGGCCTTGAAATAGGAAGATTTAAAACGGGTACCCCTCCTCGTGTTAAGGCATCATCAATTAATTACGAAGAAACTGAAATTCAACCAGGTGATGAAAAACCAAATCATTTTTCATTCTTGTCGAAAGATGAAGATTATCTTCAGGATCAAATACCTTGTTGGCTAACTTATACGAATCAAGAGAGCCACGATATTATCAATAATAATTTACATCGTGCACCAATGTTTTCAGGTATTGTCAAGGGTGTAGGACCTCGTTATTGTCCATCAATCGAAGATAAAATTGTCCGATTTGCCGATAAGAATCGCCATCAACTTTTCCTTGAACCTGAAGGAAGAGAGACTGATGAAGTCTATGTGCAAGGCCTGTCAACTAGTCTTCCAGAAGATGTTCAAAAAGAGTTGATTCACTCAATTAAAGGTCTCGAGAAGGCAGAGATGATGCGAACTGGTTATGCGATTGAATATGATATCGTGCTCCCTCATCAATTACGTGCAACACTTGAAACGAAGTTAATTTCAGGTCTCTTTACAGCAGGACAGACCAACGGAACTTCTGGATACGAGGAAGCAGCAGGTCAAGGTCTAGTTGCTGGTATCAATGCAGCTCTGAAAGTCCAAGGTAAACCTGAGCTTATTCTCAAACGTAGTGATGCATATATTGGTGTAATGATTGACGATCTTGTCACGAAAGGAACCTTGGAGCCATATCGTTTATTGACATCACGCGCAGAGTATCGTCTCATATTACGTCATGATAATGCTGACATGCGCTTGACACCTATTGGTCGAGAAGTTGGTTTGGTTGACGATGAACGTTGGAATATCTTTGAAATTAAGAAAAATCAGTTTGACAGCGAGTTGACACGTTTATCAAAAGAAAAATTAAAACCAATTAAAGAAACGAATGAGAAAATTCAAGCTCTAGGCTTTAAGCCATTGACAGATGCCATGACAGCTAAAGAGTTTATGCGTAGACCAGAGATTGATTACGCCACAGCTACTCAGTTTGTGGGTCCAGCTGCAGAAAATTTGGACGCTAAGATTATAGAGTTGCTTGAGACTGAAATCAAGTACGAAGGTTATATCAATAAAGCTTTGGATCAAGTAGCTAAGATGAAGCGTATGGAAGAAAAGAGGATTCCCAAAAATATTGATTGGGATGCTATTGATTCTATTGCTACTGAAGCTCGTCAAAAATTTAAGAAAATCAATCCTGAGACCATTGGTCAAGCGAGTCGTATTTCAGGGGTCAATCCAGCAGATATCTCAATTCTGATGGTTTATCTTGAGGGCAATAATAAGGCCCGCAGAAAAGTAGATTAAGGGTGGTAACACGTTTAAAAGCCTTTTAATTAAGGCTTTTTTATGTTATAATTGTTGGATTAAGAGGTTTTATATGAAAAGATTTCACTTTGCAACGATTCATCTTGTAATGATTGGGTTAATTCTTTTTGGAATTGCTACTATTTTTGTTCGCGTACTAAAATCGGAGTCTGCCCTCATTTTTGCGCTTTTTATTATTATGGTAGTAGTTGTTGCCTTATTGCATTACCAAAAGACAACATATGAGTCCTTAGAAATAGAGCAATTAGATGAACTGAATCAGGATGTTGAAGATTCTTTGAAGACTCTTCTCGGAAAGATGCCTGTTGGGGTTATTACTTTTGATGAGAACGATCATATTGAATGGTTCAACCCCTATGCGAAGCTAGTACTTTCGGATGAAAATGGAAATTTCAATAAACAGTTGATTGCGGATTTTATTTCCCAGAAACGAAAAGGTTCACCTTCGAATGTGATAACCGTTGGTGACAATAAATATGCCGCTTTTGTGGATTTTGACAATAAGTTGACATATTTTATTGATAATGTTTATGATCAAGATGAAAATGCTGATCCAAATATGACTCGTCCTGTTATCGGGATTATTTCAGTTGATAACTACGACGATGTGACAGGAAGTTTACCCGATGCCGATGTTTCAAAAATCAACACATTCGTGGCAGGGTTTATTTCTGAGTTTGCTAAGGCTAAGCATATTCATTATCGACGTATTGAAGGCGATCGTTTTTACTTCTTCACCAATTACAGTGTCTTGACAGAATTCATGGATCAAAAGTTTTCTGTCTTGGATGACTTTCGTCAGCAGGCTCAAGAGCGTGGTTTACCACTGACTTTGAGCATGGGAATTTCGTTCGGTACGCTTAAGCATGATCAAATCGGTCAGGTTGCCTTGCAGAATCTGAACATCGCACTAGTTCGTGGTGGAGATCAAGCTGTTGTCAAGGAAAACGATGATCACAAGGAACTTCTTTATTTTGGAGGAGGTTCTGTCTCAACAGTAAAACGTTCTCGTACAAGAACAAGGGCTATGATGACTGCAATCTCAGATAAGTTGAAAACAGTCGAAAAAGTGTTTGTTGTCGGACATAAGAATCTCGATATGGATGCTCTAGGGGCCACTGTCGGTATGGCTCATTTTGCTAGTCAAATTGTTCGAAAAAGCTATGCTGTTTACGATGATACGGCTATGAATGCAGATATTGAGCGTGCGGTCGAACGCTTAAAAGAAGATGGTCAATCACCTCTTATTACACTTTCAGAGGCTGAAGAGTTAGTCAACCAACATTCATTACTAATTATGGTTGACCATTCTAAAATCAATTTAACTTTGTCTAAGGATTTTTATGATCGATTTAATGAAGTTATTGTGGTAGATCATCACCGTCGAGATGACGATTTTCCTGAAAATGCTGTTTTGACCTTTATTGAAAGTGGGGCAAGCTCAGCCTGTGAATTGGTTACGGAGTTGTTGCAATTCCAAGGTGCCCCAGAACGTTTGAGTAAAATCCAAGCCTCTATCCTTATGGCAGGTATCATGCTGGATACTAAAAATTTCTCAACTCGTGTGACTAGTAGAACCTTTGATGTCGCCTCTTATCTACGTAGTTTAGGAAGTGATAGTGGAGAAATCCAAACAATCTCTGCTACTGATTTTGAAGAATATCGACGAATCAATGAGTTAATTCTAGCAGGTGAACGTATTACAGATGATATCATTGTTGCCTCAGGTGATAATCCTAAATGTTATAATAATGTTGTGATTTCTAAGGCAGCAGATACGATGCTTGCCATGGCAGGTATCGAAGCAACTTTTGTTGTCGCTAGGACAAGCGATTCTACTGTAAATATCTCTGCTCGAAGTCATAAAACGATTAATGTACAACGTATTATGGAGAAAATGGGTGGTGGTGGCCATTTCAACTTAGCTGCCTGCCAATTGCGAGACTGTAGTGTTGCTCAAGCAAAAAATAAATTGATTGAAACTATTATGGGAGAGTTGGCTCCCAAGGAGGACTAAAATGAAAGTTATTTTCTTACAAGACGTTAAAGGTAAAGGTAAAAAAGGCGAAATTAAAGAAGTACCATCAGGTTATGCTCAAAACTTCTTGATTAAAAAGAATCTTGCTAAGGAAGCGACAAACCAAGCTATTGGTGAGTTGAAAGGCAAGCAAAAATCTGAAGAAAAACATGCAGCAGAGTTGTTGGCTGAAGCGAAGCAAGTTAAAGAGCAACTTGAAAAAGAAGAAAATCGTCTTCAATTTACTGAGAAGGTCGGACCAGACGGACGTACTTTTGGTTCAATTACAGCCAAAAAGATTGCAGAAGGACTTCAAAAACAATTTGGTATAAAAGTTGATAAACGTCATATTGAACTTGAACATCCTATTCGTGCGATTGGTCTGATTGAGGTTCCTGTAAAGCTTCATAAAGAAGTGAGCGCACAAATTAAACTTAACATCAAAAATAGTGCTGAGTAATTCGTTGACACTATAAGTAAATCTTGTAAAGGAGGGAATAATTGTGGCAGAGGCTCAAGAATTACGAGTACAACCTCATGATTTAGTAGCGGAACAGTCTGTTCTAGGGGCTATTCTCATTAACCCGGAAAAGTTGATTACAGTTCGAGAATTTATCGAAGCAGACGACTTTTACAAGTATTCCCATCGTGTCATTTTTAAAGCAATGGTAACGCTGTCGGATCGAAATGATGCCATTGATGCCACGACAGTACGTACCATTTTAGATGACCAAGATGACCTCCAAAATATAGGGGGTATTTCTTATCTTGTAGATTTGGTCAATAGTGTCCCAACATCCGCAAATGCTGAGTACTATGCTAAGATTGTGGCTGAAAAAGCCATGCTTCGACGTATTATAAATAGGCTGACAGAGACTGTCAACCAAGCATATGAGGGCGCAACGGAATCTGATGAAATTATTGCGAATGCTGAGAAAGCCTTGGTTGATGTTTCAGAGCATAGTAATCGTAGTGGTTTCCGCAAAATATCTGAAGTTCTTGACGTCAATTTTAATACCTTGGAGATGCGTTCTCAGCAAACATCAGATGTTACTGGATTACCAACAGGTTTCCGTGACCTTGACAAGATTACAACAGGTTTACACCCTGATCAATTAATTATTTTAGCAGCTCGCCCCGCAGTTGGTAAAACAGCCTTTGTGTTGAACATTGCTCAGAATGTTGGCACCAAGCAAAATAAAGCTGTTGCAGTCTTTTCATTAGAGATGGGTGCAGAAAGCTTGGTTGATCGTATGTTGGCAGCTGAAGGGATGATTGATTCTCATGCTTTACGTACAGGTCAATTGACAGAGCAAGATTGGAATAATGTTATGATTGCTCAAGGAGCACTGGCTGAGGCACCGATTTACATAGATGATACCCCTGGTATAAAGATTACTGAGATTCGTGCACGGTCCCGTAAATTGTCACAAGAAGTAGAGGGTGGTCTTGGTCTTATTGTGATTGACTACTTGCAGTTGATTACAGGTACGCGACCAGAAAATCGCCAACAAGAGGTTTCAGATATTTCAAGACAGCTAAAAATCCTGGCCAAGGAGCTCAAAGTTCCTGTAATTGCCTTGAGTCAGTTATCTCGTGGGGTTGAACAACGTCAGGACAAACGTCCAGTCTTATCTGATATCCGTGAGTCAGGATCTATCGAGCAGGATGCCGATATTGTCGCCTTCTTGTATCGTGATGATTACTACCGAAAAGAGGGTGAAGAACCAGAAAATGAGATTGAAGATAATACCATCGAAGTTATCCTAGAAAAAAACCGTGCTGGTGCGCGTGGAACAGTCAAGTTACTATTCCAAAAAGAATACAATAAATTTTCATCGATTGCTCAGTTTGAGGAATCATAATTTTCAGATTTAAGGAGATATATATATGAGTGATGCATTTGCAGATGTTGCTAAGATGAAAAACATCAAGGAAGCTATTAAGTCACATGAAGGTCAGCTAGTAGAATTGACCCTAGAGAATGGGCGTAAACGTGAAAAGAATAAAATTGGTCGATTGACAGAAGTTTATCCATCATTGTTTATTGTTGAATATCAAGACTTCAGTTCCCAAGCAGGAGCTATTAATAATAGTTATGTTGAATCTTACACTTATTCAGATATTTTGACTGAGAAGACTCTCATTCGTTATTTGAGTCCTGAGGAACAAGCAGAAATCGAAAATAAATAAGAAAAAGCCTTTACTTGGGCCTTTTTTCGTGGTAAACTATTAAAGTATGTGAAATAATAGCAGGATAAAATGAAGCTCGTCAACAGGAAGTCGGCTAGAAAAGTAACCTTTGCTGTTTGGGCGAAGTCTTTCTGAACGAATCAGGTTTATCTAAAACGTTATTTCC
>OVXK01000254.1_pt1 | contig 12041 bp, 1 predicted proteins | sample 1732021 | NCBI WGS metagenome assembly OVXK01 (sample SAMEA4413051, study PRJEB24355) | metagenome | biome: human; feature: gut; material: faeces | place: United Kingdom | collected 2010 | reverse complement strand
ATCAAAAACCTAAACAAATTGACCTCTTGAAATTGGCTAAAAAAGCTGGGGATGAAGATTATTTAAATCAGGCAAGTCTAAGGCTTTTCATGCTTAATGAGCAAGCTTACTTACAAATGCCTTTTGGTGCGTCATCAGCTGATTTTGCTTCTAATAAAAAATACCTCAATCTTAAGACACAAAAGATCGAGGAAATGAATATTCCAGCTAACTCGAATACTTTGGACTCGGAATTGGATTACGCCAATGTTGATATGCGTAAGACTTTAGAGCCTTTTGGACTTGAGATGTGGACAGGTGCAACTAATGGTAGGGATTTAGATCATCCAACAGAAACACCAATTGCGAGTCTGCCTGCTCTTTATTACATTTCTGAAAAAGACAGAAGCCTCAATATGGATAGTACCAACTTTGCCAAAGAGCATAAGGATGCTTATGAAGCGATTAAGACCAAACATGCTAGAATCTACACCATTCCAAGCAAGATTAACAATGAAACCTGGTTCAATACCTTACTCCATTGGATGGCACCTGAAGGCCAGGATGCCTACGAGTTACCGGTTAGGGCATTTAGACCGACTCAGGAAGAAGGGAAAGTCAAGTCCTACCAAGAATTGCAGACTTGGAATGACAACCATATCAGAAAAAAATAGAGGAACTTACCTCTGAGACCCATAAGATTATGAACCCAAGTCTATAATACTTGGGTTTTTTAGTGTGGTCTGATATAGCAATTGTTGTTTTAGTTTTTTTGTGAAATTCTTGTTATATGATAGCTAAGTTTAAAATAGATTGTTTATTAGTTTGTTTAGCTGATTATTAAAAATATTTCAATCGGGTCTATAGGCTTATAATAAGCAGAACAAATCATTTAATAAAGATTAAAATTATTGACACTTATATTGACGTGTAATTATCAGAATGTTAGAATTTAAAGTGCATCATCATAATAAAATAAAATTAAAGCAATAAACCAAATATTACAATTTTTTATGGAGACTTTATGAAAGATTTTTTTAATCAACGTCAACGTTATTCATTGAGAAAATATTCTATTGGCGTTTGCTCAGTCTTGCTTGGAATTGTTCTTTTTTCTGGACAGGCTGTACAAGCTGATGAAGTTATAACAGGTAATGATAACGTTGTGAAATCTGTAGAAGCAGCTGAATCCGCAATATCGGATACTACTATATCAGAAGTTCCAACTGCTATAGAAAAGTTACCAGTAGAAGAAGTAGTAACTGTACAGAATGAAACAGTTTCTAAGCAACAAGACACGTCATCTGAAACAAACACTAGTAGAAATTCTACGTCTTTTGCTAGTTCTGAAGAATCATATGTGGCTCAAGTAAATCAAAGTCAAGCTACAAGTGATTTATCTGAAGGATTAAAATCAGAAACGATAACATCTGAAATATCAAGAACTAGTCTCCGTCGAGGGAGAATTTTAGCGTCTGAAGAAACAGTCGAGAGTTCTACAGAGATACTATCATCAGAAGCAATCCCAGCTGAAATACCTATACGACGTAGTGGACGTCGAGGAAGAAATATGTCATCTTTAAATACGTCTGAATCGAATAACGGGACTCCTATAAATAGTAGTTTACCTACGGTCACCATACCAACCAGCAATCAAAATAATACTTTAGCTACACCAGACGAAAATATAACGAAATCAACCAAGCAAACGGTTGTTTTTGAAGGTGCAGGAGAAAAGACGCCAGCTACTAATATTAAAGATGATTATGTTTTCACAGGTAAGAAAGATTTAACAACAAACGCTATTACTTGGAAAACAAGCTCGCATACATACGGCAGTGTGCCAGTTCCAGTGGTTCCAGGCTACTATGCAGATAAGGCGGAAGCTGGATTTAAGACAGTTACTCTTGATGAACCAGAGGTGACAGATAAGGTTATATACAAACCGTTGGGAAAAATTATTCAAGTAGATGAGAACTTTAACGTCATTCCTAACTCAAATTCAGTAACTTATGAGAACAATCCGTACAATCCAAGAGAGGCTATAGAAACTGCTATTCCAGCTGCTCCCGCAGGATATAAGATTAGAGAATTACAACCTCATGCATGGGGCTATAATATTGTTGACAAAACAATTGAACCCAATGATGAAAGTGATCCAGATCGTATCTCAAAAGATACTCCAATTGTTTATGTACCACTTACTTCTGACGTAACGAAATCAACCAAGCAAACGGTTGTTTTTGAAGGTGCAGGAGAAAAGACGCCAGCTACTAATATTAAAGATGATTATGTTTTCACAGGTAAGAAAGATTTAACAACAAACGCTATTACTTGGAAAACAAGCTCGCATACATACGGCAGTGTACCAGTTCCAGTGGTTCCAGGCTACATCGCAGATAAGTCTCAAGCTGGTCAACTAGAAGTTACCGTAGCGACTCCTAACGCGGAAGAGACTGTCAGCTACACACCGGTGGGAAGAATCATTTTTGTGGACGAAGCAGGGAATCAAATCGTTGGTACAAACGCTGTTCCGTATACCAACGCTCCAGATCCGACTAAGGTAGAGTCAACCACTCTACCAACGCTTCCAACAGGTTATGAGATTAAGTCTGGGCAAAACATTTCAGGTTTTAACTCAAGTAGTCTTCAAGTCCTTCCACCAGATGCGACAGCTGACACTAAGATTATCTTGGTTTCTAAGAAAGAGACTTTGAATCAGGGTACAAGTCAGACGGTTACCTTTGTTGGTGCAGGTGAAAAAACGCCAGCGACTAAGGTTCAAAATGATTTTGTCTTCACTGGGACAAAGGATATGGTTTCAGGTGTCAGCACTTGGGATGTGTCAAGTCATAGATACGGGAGTGTACCAGTTCCAGTGGTTCCAGGCTACATCGCAGATAAGTCTCAAGCTGGTCAACTAGAAGTTACCTTAGCGACTCCTAATGTGGAAGAGCTTGTCAGCTACACACCGGTGGGAAGAATCATTTTTGTGGACGAAGCGGGGAATCAAATCGTTGGTACAAACGCTGTTCCGTATACCAACGCTCCAGATCCGACTAAGGTAGAGTCAACCACTCTACCAACGCTTCCAACAGGTTATGAGATTAAGTCTGGGCAAAACATTTCAGGTTTTAACTCAAGTAGTCTTCAAGTCCTTCCACCAGATGCGACAGCTGACACTAAGATTATCTTGGTTTCTAAGAAAGAGACTTTGAATCAGGGTACAAGTCAGACGGTTACCTTTGTTGGTGCAGGTGAAAAAACGCCAGCGACTAAGGTTCAAAATGATTTTGTCTTCACTGGGACAAAGGATATGGTTTCAGGTGTCAGCACTTGGGATGTGTCAAGTCATAGATACGGGAGTGTACCAGTTCCAGTGGTTCCAGGCTACATCGCAGATAAGTCTCAAGCTGGTCAACTAGAAGTTACCTTAGCGACTCCTAATGTGGAAGAGCTTGTCAGCTACACACCGGTGGGAAGAATCATTCTTGTGGACGAAGCGGGGAATCAAATTGTTGGCACAAACGCTGTTCCGTATACCAACGCTCTAGATCCGACTAAGATAATGTCAACCACTCTACCAACGCTACCAGCAGGTTATGAGATTAAGTATGGACAAAATATCTTGGGCCTTAACTCAAGTAGTCTTCAAGTCCTTCCACCAGATGCGACAGCTGACACTAAGATTATCTTGGTTTCTAAGAAAGAGACTTTGAGTCAGGTCACCAGTCAGACGGTTACCTTTATCGGGGCAGGTGAAAAAACGCCAGCTGCTAAGCTTCAAAATGATTTTGTCTTCACTGGAACAAAGGATATGGTTTCAGGTGTCAGCACTTGGGATATGTCAAGTCATACATACGGCAGTGTACCAGTTCCAGTGGTTCCAGGCTACATCGCCAATAAGTCTCAAGCTGGTCAACTAGAAGTTACCGTAGCGACTCCTAATGTCGCAGAGCTTGTCAGCTACACACCAGTGGGAAGAATCATTCTTGTGGATGAAGCGGGGAATCAAATCGTTGGTACAGACGCTGTTCCGTATACCAACGCTCTAGATCCAACTAAGGTAGAGTCAACCTCTCTACCAACGCTACCTACAGGTTACGAGATTAAGTCTGGCCAAAACATCTCAGGTTTTAACTCAAGTAATCTTCAAGTCCTTCCGCCAGATGCGACAGCTGACACTAAGATTATCTTGGTTTCTAAGAAAGAGTCTTTGACTCAGGGCACTAGTCAGACGGTTACCTTTATTGGTGCAGGTGAAAATACACCAGCTACTAAGGTTCAAAATGATTTTGTCTTCACAGGAACTAAGGATATGGTTTCAGGTCTTAGCACTTGGGATGTGTCAAGCCATAGATATGGCAGTGTGCCAGTTCCAGTAGTTCCAGGTTACATTGCAAATGTAGGACACGCGGGCTCTCTTCAAGTAACACCAGAAGCTCCTAACGCTGAGGAATTAGTTACATTTAAGCCGTTAGGAAAGATTATTGCAGTTGATACTGATGGTAAAGAAATTCAAGGTGTACCAACAATTCAATATCAGAATGATCCCGAAAATCCAACTAAGGCGGGCAAAACATCATCTCCACTTATCTCAGGGTATGAAACTGATGTTCTCAATATAACCCCAAGTAAGCCAGAAGAAGATACCCCAGTTGTTTATCGTAAAGCTATTCAAGAAGCGACTATCACTTATATTGACCAAACGACTGGTACAAGTCTTGAGAGTGATCATGTTACAGGTAAGTCAGGTGAAATTATTGAATATACTACAGCCGACAAGATTGCATTTTATGAAAGTCGTGGTTATGAATTGTTAACGGATGAGTTCCCAAAACAAGCATACTACGATACTGATACGTCTGTTACCCAAGCATGGAGGGTTACTTTGAAACATAAAACTGTAATAGTAGGTTCTAGGAATCCTCATGATGGTGATGCAATCAACCCAGATGATCCACTAAGTCCAAAATATCCAAGCAAAAATCAGTGGCAGAAAGATGTCACAGCGACAGTTCATTATATTGTATCAGATGGAAATGTTAAGGCGCCAAGCGACAAGGTTCAAGATGCACAATGGACACGCACCGTTACATATGATATGGTGACTGGTCAGGAACTTTCGTCAACAGCATGGAAAGCTAATAAAGCAACCTATGATGCAGTTGTGACTGAAGTTTTAGATGGCTATTACGCTGATAAAGCAAGTGTGTCATCTAAGAAAGTTATTCAAGAAAACCTTGAGGAAACGGTAATATACAAACCGCTCGGAAGCTTACTACTCAAATCAGCAGATTTGAACTTTCCAGAAGTTGCATCTGTAAAATATCCTAATAATCTAACAGACCCAACCAAATCAGGTCTACCAGTTGTTCCAGATATCCCAGGTTACAAACCCTACCTTCAGGACCCTAAGTATCCAAGTAAGTTAGGAAAAGCTATCCAGCCAGGTAGCACCATTATTCCTGAAAATTCAGGAGAGGATATCTCTATATACTATATAGCGGTAAGTCCAGATAAACCAAAATCTTCTATAAAACAAATGAGTAAGCCAAGCAAAACTCAGAAACCAGAACATCCTTCTATTGAAAAGAAATCAGTAGTATCTTCGCAACCAGAAGAAGTAAAACAAGTAAATGAAGCTTCGAGAATCGTTGTTAAGACAGCTTCTCAGACTTCTACTACAAAAGTAGCTTCATATAAAAAACAAGTAGTTCTTCCCAAAACTGGTGAAGAAACAGAGCAAACTGTCGAAGTAGCAGGCTTTTCTGCTCTGATTGTGGCTCTTGGTCTGGGAATTCAAGGTTATCGTCGTAAAAAAGAAGATTAATCTAATTGAGACGGACAAATCTCTTATTAGTTTTAAATAAAGTAAACCAGCAGTTCAATTTGAGTTGCTGGTTTCTTTTTGGGGAGAATGTTTGAGTTTAATATGTTACTCTGAAGTAATTATATGAGAATCGTTTGAATAGTTGTTATGATTCGTCAATGCTGTAATAGTAGGATAAAGTGAAGTTAATGCTCTGAAATAGGGTACAAATATGTGCGATAATAATTGTATTATTAGAGAATGTTCGGTTTTTTAATGTCATAGAGAAGTTCTAAAAAAGTTTTGGAATGGCGTTTCAATTAGAAAATAAAAGGATTAAATAATTATTTTTATATTGAGTGAAGTGTTAATAAATGGTGTTATATAAGGTGTTTTGTTGTTTTATTATCGATATTTCTGATTGTTTGTAGTTGAATAATCAGATAATTGAAAAATAAAATTAAAAAATTTTGACAAAAATATTGACCGCTAATTGTCAGAATGTTAGAATATAGTATACTCACTTTTATAATTGGATTAATTTTATAAGTGTGTACCTATAACTAACTAACTTATTAGAGGAGGTCTTTTAATGAAAGACATTTTCAATAGACGCCAGCGCTTTTCATTGCGTAAATACTCGTTTGGTGTCGCTTCAGTCTTACTAGGGACAGCGCTCTTTGCTGCTCGTATTGCTCAGGCTGATGAAGTAACATCCCCAGAACCTTCATCTTCAACACCAAGCTCTACGGTAGCAGGTGAGAGCTCTGCCAATTTAGTTGAAACGCCTACAGCATCAACAGCTCAAGCAGATCCTACTGCAGCTGTATCTTCAACTGATGCAACTGCGTCAACATTTAACTTGACACCAGAAGCTTCAACAACAGATAAGGCTGCCGCAGAGACAACTGACAAACAAGCTACAGAAACTGCAAAACCAACTGAAAAAGCTGCTACAGAAACAGCTAAACCAGCTACAGCTGCATCTACAAATGCAGCTGGCAACAACGTTGAAACTACAGCTTCGGCTACAGCAGCTTCAAACGCTTCAACAACAGCAGCTTCAAATGCTTCAGCTACAGCAGCTCCAGTAGCTGGAAATACAGAAACAGCTGAAACAGCAGCAGAAGCTACAACTGCCCAACCAAATGTTGCTACACGTGCTAACGTAGCAAGCGCTGGTGTAGACGTTACTTCAGTTGCAATAGCGAATAATGAACGTAGTAATGCTGCTACTTTGGTTACAGAAGGTGGCCGTCGTCGTAATCGTCGTTCGGCAACAGACCCTGTATCAACTAGTCATACAGTAGGTTCAGCAGCTGCAACACCAGTGATGAGTGATCCAAATGGTGCAAAACTTAAGAATCGTCCACTTGTAGTCCCTACACCAAAAGATCCTACTGACCATGTTACTGCAGGAATCAACTACCAATTGAATCCGAGTGCATCTCAGTATACATATATTGTTACTGATTTGATGGGATTCAATACAGAGTATAATACTAAGTTCTATTATCGTATGTCTAAACCATATGATAACTCAACTAATGTAACAATAGAATTGGTTGATGGTGCTACAAACACTGTTAAAGAAACAAAACAAATTAGTGGTGCAGGAACAGTGAATCTTGGTCAGGCTACTCTAGCACCTATTTCAGGCAATAAACAGGCTTATATTGAATTCCGATTTGAAAATGTTAAAGATGCTGATAAGACAGATCGTCCAGCTCTCCGTGCAACATGGAAATTCAACGGTTCTGCTAATGATTTCGATGGTCAACGTACTGCGATTCAAATTTATGATGTAGTTAACACAGCCAACGAAGGAACGACTATAACTGATCCTCAATATTACATCCCACGTCTAACTACTAAGACGACTTACTATAAAGTTGTTGATAAAAATTCATCAACTTATGATCCAAATCGCTTGGTTGGAAACTTTGTCTCAAATGGCAGTAGTTATGTGATGAATTCTTCTACGGCAGGTGACTACAAGCTGGTAAATGACGCTGGAACTCCACAAGTTGATGCACAAACATATCGTGCAACAGGCTCTGAAGAGAGTCTTGGTTCATTTACACTTACTGGTATGGAAGGGCAAGATTTCCATGCTTCAGCTCTTCGTGCTTTTGATGGGTATAAGCTATATCAAACAGCAGATTCACGCTCGCTTGTAGATGTTCTAAAAAAACCTTACGAAGTTGGCCAACGTTGGTTTGACGTTGCCAATGCTGAAGGTGGTGTAAAACGTATTAAAGAAGTTGTAGGCGAAGATGGTACTGTCCGTATTGAAATGTGGGCAATCAAATCTGACAGTCTAAATAAAATTTCTAAAGATTTAAACACTGATGGCTATGTTAAGGTTTATGAAACAGTAATTCGTCCTGGAAGTAACAATAAAATTGACCACCCAGAAGACTTCGGTAAGTATCCTGAAATCGATGATGCTGGATGGAATAAAGATAATAATAAGCCAGTTAGAGATGGTTTGAAACCAGAATTACGTGATAAGCTTGTTGTTGGAAAACCATTTGCTATTTTCTCGGATAAACAAAATACAAACTATCTTGGTGATTTGGAATATGGTAAACCTAACGTAGCTGATTTTATCTATAAACGTCCAAACGGGACATTTTATAAAATGTCCTGGGGAGGGGAAGCAGCTAATAATACTATAGAGTATACAATTACTGAGGTGAGTGCCTCAGAAGCTGCTGGCTATCAACCACGTTATTCAGCTGCGGGTGAATTTTATGCGAACCGTGGCGCTACTGGAGCTGCATATGCTATTAATGGCGTTCCAGTTTCTTCAGGTAACGTTTTCCGTTTGGAAAATAAATTGACGCCCAACTATGAAACGGTCTACTACTATGTTAAAGGTGAAGCTACTAAGGTAACTCCTGAATTTACTAAGGTTCTCGAAGATAAAAATGTAGAGAATAAGCGAACACTTAATGATAATGACTTCAGCTTTAAACTTGTTGAATTGAAAACTGATGATTCAGGTGAAGAACTTGAAGGTGGTCATACTGAAACCGTCACAAATAAATCTGGCAAGGTAACTTTTAGTGATATTAACTTTACTAAAGTTGGAACTTACAAATATAAAGTAACAGAAGTTGCTGGAGAAGATAAAAATGTTGACTACGATGCCATGGAAACTATCATGACTGTAGTTGTTACTGAAAAAAACCAAGCAGGTGATTTAAAAGCTACTGTTACTTACAGCTCTTCTAAAGGTGAAACATCTTCAACAACTGATACAGAGTTCAACAACGTTGTCGTAGCTCCAGTTAAAGTGAAATTTGACTTCACTAAGAAATTGGCTGGACGTGAACTTAAAGATGGCGAATTCAGGTTCATCCTTAAAGATGCAAACGGTCAAGAAGTTGAAACTGTAGCTAACAAAAAAGATGGAACTGTAACATTTACAGAAATTTCATTTGATAATACTAAAGTAGGTACTCACACTTATACTGTAGAAGAAGTTATCCCTGCAGCTAAAGAAGTAGGTATGACGTATGACACTATGAAGGCAACGATCACTGTTGAAGTTGCTAAGAATGGTCACACCTTGACTACTGTAACAAACGTAACATCAACTGGCGGTGTCAATGCTGATGGAACATCAACAGAAGGAACTGATGATAAAGAATTCAACAACAAAATCACTCCTCCTGAAACACCTGAATTCCAACCTGAAAAATTTGTTCTTAACAAAGAGAAATTTGACATTACAGGATCAAAACTTGTAAATGATGACGATGAGTTGACCGATGAGTACACTGCTACAAATGCAAATCCATACGCAGATGGAACTTCAAATAACGAAGCAGAAAATATCAATACGAAGTCAGTTGAACGTGGTGAAAAGATCTACTACCAAGTATGGTTGGATACTAAGAACTTCACTGACAGAAACAACATCCAATCTGTTGGTATCTCTGATACTTATGATGCAGATAAATTAACTGTCAACGCTGCTGATATTAAAGCTTATGACAGTGAAAGTGGTGCTGACGTAACTGATAAGTTTGACATCAAGGTTGAAAATGGCGTCATTACAGCAACATCTAAAGCTTCTATGAACAAATCTTTAGGTGATGCTGATAACACTCAAGTTGTCGACACAACTAAATTTGCATTTGGTCGCTACTACAAATTCGATATTCCAGCAACAGTTAAAGCTGACGTTGCAGGTGGCGTAGACATCGAAAACAAAGCGAACCAAATCGTTCACGTTTACAACCCAGTAAGTAAATCTGTAGAAACTCCAGAAAAACCAACTCAAAAACGTGTGAACAGTGTACCTATCTCAGTAGACTTCAACTTCACTAAACGCTTGGAAGGTCGTGAATTGAAAGCTAACGAATTCAGCTTCGAGTTGAAAGATAGCGACAATGTTGTGATTGCAACTGCAACCAACGACGCAGCTGGTAACATCACATTCTCTCCAGTAGAGTACACAAATAAAGCTGGTAAAAAAGTTACAGCCCTTAAATACACGAAGGGTCAAGAAGGTACTTACACTTACACAGTAGAAGAAGTAGCTGGAACAGACGCAACCGTTACATACGATACAATGAAAGCGAATGTAACTGTTACTGTTTCTCACGATGGAACAGCTAAAGTATTGGTTGCTAACGTAACTGAACCGGCTGATAAAGAGTTCAACAACCGTGTAACACCACCAACTGAACCTAAGTTCCAACCAGAGAAATACGTTGTTTCTGAAGAGAAATTCGATATCACTGGTGACAAGCTCGTTGATGATGATAAAGAGTTGACTGATAAATATGGAGAAACAAATACTAATCCATATGCGGACGATGCATCAAACAACGAAACTCAAAACTTGAATACTAAGTCAGTTGAACGTGGCGACAAGTTGGTTTACCAAGTATGGTTGGATACAACTAAATTCTCAGCAACTAACAAAGAAAACGTTCAATCAGTAGGAATCTCAGATGACTACGATGAAACTAAGTTAGATCTTGATGCAACTAAGATCAAAGCTTACGATTCAGTAACAGGTGATGATGTTACAGCTAAATTCGATATCACAGTTGAAGGTGGCGTGATTACTGCAACCCTTAAAGCTGGCTTCACTAAGTCACTTGGCGATGCAGAAAACACTCAAGTTATCGACACAACTAAATTCGCCTTCGGACGTTACTACAAGTTCGATATTCCAACAACAGTGAAAGCAGATGTGGCAGCTGGTGTAGATATCGAAAATACTGCGGCTCAAGTAGTTAACTACTACAACCCAACTTCTAAGACAGTTGAAAAACCAAGCAAACCAACTGAAAAACGTGTGAACAGCGTACCTATCTCAGTAGACTTCAACTTCACTAAACGCTTGGAAGGTCGTGAATTGAAAGCTAACGAATTCAGCTTCGAGTTGAAAGATAGCGACAATGTTGTGATTGCAACTGCAACCAACGACGCAGCTGGTAACATCACATTCTCTCCAGTAGAGTACACAAATAAAGCTGGTAAAAAAGTTACAGCCCTTAAATACACGAAGGGTCAAGAAGGTACTTACACTTACACAGTAGAAGAAGTAGCTGGAACAGACGCAACCGTTACATACGATACAATGAAAGCGAATGTAACTGTTACTGTTTCTCACGATGGAACAGCTAAAGTATTGGTTGCTAACGTAACTGAACCGGCTGATAAAGAGTTCAACAACGTTGTAACTCCACCAACAGAGCCTAAGTTCCAACCAGAGAAATATGTTGTTTCTGAAGAGAAATTCGATATCACTGGTGACAAGCTCGTTGATGATGATAAAGAGTTGACTGATAAATATGGAGAAACAAATACTAATCCATATGTCGATAAAACTGATAACAACGAAAAACAAAACTTGAATACTAAGTCAGTTGAACGTGGCGACAAATTGGTTTACCAAGTATGGTTGGATACAACTAAATTCTCTGAAACTAACAAAGAAAATGTTCAATCAGTAGGAATCTCAGATGACTACGATGAAGCTAAGTTGGACCTTGACGCTACTAAGATCAAAGCTTACGATTCAGTAACAGGTGATGATATCACAGATAAATTCGATATCGCTGTGAACAATGGTGTGATTACTGCAACCCTTAAAGCTGGCTTCACTAAGTCACTTGGCGACGCAGAAAACACACAAGTTATCGACACAACTAAATTTGCTTTCGGACGTTACTACAAGTTCGACATCCCAACAACAGTTAAAGCTGATGTTCCTGGTGGTGCA
>OVXK01000244.1_pt1 | contig 12979 bp, 7 predicted proteins | sample 1732021 | NCBI WGS metagenome assembly OVXK01 (sample SAMEA4413051, study PRJEB24355) | metagenome | biome: human; feature: gut; material: faeces | place: United Kingdom | collected 2010 | reverse complement strand
ACTTCACCATGCACATGTGATTAGCATAACTGGAGATTCATACCGGTTACGAAACCATATGCAACAGAAGGAATAACTGTACATTGTACATCGTCAAAATTGTACATTCTTATATTGACATTTACATATAGGTCTCGTTAGAAATAAAACAGGCCTGTTCTAATTTATAGAACCCTATGTATCTCTGTTAGATTATTAATTCACATCTATCTCTACGGTATTCTTCTGTAACCATTGCACCAGTTCTGTATTTGTCATATTACCTGCGGCAACATCGATAATCATGTTTTCTACGTCTTGTTGTGTTGCCATAATGTCGAATCCATTAATAATTAAATATACATACATGCTATGCAATGCTGTTCGTTTGTTTCCATCCGTAAAAGGATGATTGTTGGCTAAGCCATAACATAATTGTGCCGCTTTGTCGTAGATGGATGGGTATAGATCTTTTTCCATAAAGGTTTGAAAGGGGGTATAGACGGCTGATGCTAATAGGTTTTCATCGCGTACGCCTGGTGAAAGGACAAATGCACTTTCTAGTTGGGCGTGGAGCTCATAGATATCTTGTAAGGTGAATTGGATATTAGCTGTATTCATTTGTTCTCCAATGCTTTATAGAGTTCATAATTTCGTTTTAGTACTTGCTGGGAAATGTCTTTAATACGCTTCGCTAGTTCTTTGTTGTTAGCACTTGTTATGATAGGTGTGTTGTGGAGTGCGGTGGAATTGGTGTGGGGTGAAGAATTTTGTGCCATAGTTTGATCTCCTTTGATATATTTGACTTTCATTTCTATTATATAGGTAATAAATCAATTTAAACAATCTAATTTATAGTAAATATTTTAAAAGTTCAAATTTAATTATCTCTCACAAACCCAGCGTTTATCTATATTCTTATCGTATAAATCTGATTTGTCAAAAAAAAGTCAAAAAAAGTCAAAAATATTTAATTTGACCTATTGACTTTTTGACTTAATAAGATTATTATAATGACATAAGGTTAAAGAAACCTAGAAATAAAGCAAGAAATTAAAGAGACTTAAAAGGTCAAACAGATATACTTGTAGTAAAAAAGTGAGGTAATTTATATGAACAACAATTTCAATAACTTTGGTAGCGAATTTGGTAGCATGAATGATTTGTTTAATCAATTGATGAGTAATATGGGAGGTTATTCCACAGAAAACCGCCGTTATAAAATTAATGGTCGTGAAGTAACTCCTGAGGAGTTTGCTTATTATCGTCAAACAGGTCATTTACCTACTAATGAAGAAATCCAAGCAGCACAAGCTGCAGCTCAACAAGGCAAAATGAAAAAGGATGGTATCCTTGCTCGTTTAGGTACGAACTTAACAGACGAAGCTCGTAATGGTAAGCTTGATCCTGTTATCGGTCGTAACAAAGAAATTCAAGAAACTGCTGAAATCTTAGCACGCCGTACAAAAAACAATCCAGTTCTAGTCGGCGATGCTGGTGTTGGTAAAACAGCCGTTGTAGAAGGCTTGGCACAAGCCATTGTAAATGGCGATGTTCCAGCAGCGATTAAAAATAAAGAAATCATTTCCATCGATATTTCCGGTTTGGAAGCTGGTACTCAATATCGTGGTTCCTTCGAAGAAAATATCCAAAACCTTATCAAAGAGGTTAAGGCCGCTGGTAATATCATCTTGTTCTTCGACGAAATCCATCAAATCTTGGGCGCTGGTTCCACAGGTGATGGTCAAGGCTCTAAAGGCTTAGCAGATATCTTGAAACCTGCTTTGTCCCGTGGTGAAATGACTGTTATCGGTGCTACTACACAAGATGAATACCGTAACACAATCATGAAAAACGCAGCACTTGCGCGTCGTTTTAATGAAGTAAAAGTCAATGCCCCATCTGCAGAAGATACTTTCAAAATTCTACAAGGCATTCGTCCATTATACGAAGCGCATCATAACATTGAATTGCCAGATGCCGTTTTGAAAGCCGCTGTAGATTATTCCGTACAATACATTCCGCAACGTAGCTTGCCAGATAAAGCCATCGACTTGATCGATGTAACAGCAGCTCACTTGGCATCTCAACATCCTGTAACTGATATTAAAACATTAGAAGCAGATATTGCAGATGCTAAAGCAAAACAAGAAGAGTTTGCTCAAAAAGAAGATTACGAATCTGCTATTAACGAAAAGATGCGTATTCAAAAATTACAAGAAGAAATCGACAAGCATACTGATAATCAAAAGGTTGTGGCTAAGGTTAACGATGTAGCCGAAGCGGTAGAACGTATGACTGGTATCCCTGTTTCTCAAATGGGTGCATCCGATATTGAACGTTTGAAAGATATGAAATCTCGTTTACAAGCACATGTTATCGGTCAAGATAAAGCAGTAGAAGCTGTTTCTAAAGCTATCCGTCGTAACCGAGCAGGATTTGACGAAGGTAATCGTCCAATCGGTAGCTTCTTATTCGTAGGTCCTACTGGTGTTGGTAAAACAGAGTTGGCTAAACAATTAGCACTTGATATGTTCGGTAACAAGGACGCTATCATCCGCTTGGATATGTCCGAATACAGTGATCGCACAGCCGTTTCTAAATTGATTGGTGCTACAGCTGGTTACGTTGGTTACGAAGATAACTCCAACACATTGACTGAACGCGTTCGTCGTAATCCATATTCTATCGTATTATTCGACGAAATCGAAAAAGCAGACCCTCAAGTTATTACATTACTTCTTCAAGTATTGGACGATGGTCGCTTAACAGATGGTCAAGGTAACACAGTAAACTTCAAGAATACTGTTATCATTGCTACATCCAACGCAGGCTTCGGTTATGGCAGCGACAATGATGATGAAAACAAAGTCGATGTAATGGACCGCATTGCTCCATTCTTCCGTCCTGAATTCTTGAACCGTTTCAATGCTGTTATCGAATTCAATCAATTGAGCAAAGAAGATTTGAAGAAAATCGTTGATTTGATGCTCGACCAAGTTAACAAAACTTTGGCTAAAAAACAAATTACCTTAGATGTAACTGACGCAGCTAAAGATTTGTTGATGGAACAAGGTTACGATAAAACGATGGGCGCTCGTCCATTACGTCGTGTCATCGAATCTGAAATTCGCGACAATGTAACTGATTACTACTTGGATCACATCGATGCGAAACACTTGATGGCTGATGTTGTAGATGGTCACATTGTAATCAGCGACAAAGATGCTGCTAATACATCTGATGATAAATCTACAGATGACAGCAAACAAGCTGATGATGCTGCATCCAAGGACAATAAATAATCGGTAGGCTATTGACCCTTTCATTGAATCCCTTACAACTCTCTCCATATACACACATATAACAATAGTCCTATTGATTGTGAAAGCACTCGACATTACGTCGAGTGCTTTTTTATGTTATTATATGAATTTTGTATACATGACAAAAATCATTGATAACGTATCAATATATTTTGTATAATCATGTTACTATATTCTATAGAATTAAAAGAAAAGATGAAGAATATAAGGGGAATTAGAATATAAGGGAAATTAGAATATAAGGAAAACCAAGTATATAAGAAAGATGAAGAGCGAGAGGAGCATAGTGATGTCACATTATATAGATTTAAATAGCGATTTAGGTGAAAGTTTTGGCAATTATTCATTGGGCATGGATAGTGAGGTGTTAAATCACGTCACTAGTGCCAATGTGGCTTGTGGTTGGCATGCCGGGGATCCTCTAATCATGGAGGCCACTGTTAAGATGTGCAAGGAGAAGGGCGTAGCCGTAGGGGCTCATCCGGGATATCCTGATTTGATGGGCTTTGGACGCCGCAAGATGGCGGTCAGCCCTGATGAGGCACGGGCGTATATGATCTACCAACTCGGTGCGTTGCAAGGATTTTGCAATCAGTACGATGTAGAGTTGCAGCATATGAAATTACATGGTGCTTTTTATAACATGGCGTGTGTAACGCCGGAATTAGCTGATGCGGTATTAGATGGTTTACAAGCGGTGAATCCCAATGTTCGAGCCATGGTGCTCAGCGGTAGTTATATCGCTAAAGAGGCAGAGCGACGAGGTATTCCAGTGATACAAGAGGTCTTTGCAGACCGAGGCTATACAGAGGAAGGCACCTTGGTACCTCGTACGGAAGAGGGGGCTTTCATAAAAGACCCGCAAGAGGCATTAGAACGGGTGCTCATGATGATGCAAGAAGGCAAGGTCGTAACGAATACGGGTAAAACAATCGATATTGAAGCCGATTCCGTATGCGTTCATGGTGATAATCCAAAAGCGATAGCTTTCACAAAGTATATTCGTGAAGGCCTCACTAAGGCAGGTGTCGTGGTAGCGAATTTTCAGAATCGATAGATTACAATCGATTGTATAAGAATAGATAGAATCAGAATAGATAAAAGGAGTCAATATGAAACCGATTACAGGTAAAGCAAGTTTATCTGTCCTCTTAGGGGCAGCATTTTTGATGGCCACGTCGTCCATTGGGCCAGGATTTATGTTACAAACGGCGGCGTTTACAGGCCAGTTACAGGCAGATTTTGCGTTCGCCATTGTGGTGTCCGTTATTTTCTCTATCATTGCACAACTCAATGTGTGGACCATCATCGGCGTATCCCAAATGCGGGGCCAAGATATTGCGAATAAGGTATTGCCAGGGCTTGGTTACTTCGTAGCGTTCTTGATTTCCCTTGGGGGCCTTGCGTTCAATATCGGCAATATTGGGGGCGCGTCCATGGGCCTTAACATCGTATTCGGCATCGATACGACAACGGCGGCGGCCATCAGTGGTATCTTGGGTATTTTATTATTTGCATCTCCTAAGATGGGCGGCGTTCTCGATAATACAGCGAAGGTATTGGGCACAGTGATGCTCGTCCTCATCGGATATGTAGCGTTTTCTACGAATCCTCCTGTAGCAGAGGCCGCAACCCATGCCCTTGTGCCAACTAATTATCCTTGGCTTGCTACGATTACCCTTATCGGCGGTACCGTAGGTGGGTACATTACATTCTCTGGCGGTCATCGCTTGATTGATGCGGGCATTACAGGCCGTGAACATTTAAAAGATGTGCGTCGCGCTGCCTTCATGGGCATGTCCGTAGACGCCATTGTTCGTATATTGCTCTTCTTGGCCGTACTCGGTGTAGTATCCATGGGCTTTGCGTTAGATCCAAAGGATCCAGCAGGTTCTGCGTTCTTACTTGGTGCTGGTGAAATCGGTCATAAATTATTTGGTATCGTATTCTTCTGCGCTGCGTTGACATCTGTTGTGGGTGCTGCCTATACATCGGTATCCTTCCTTAAAACCTTGTTCAAAGTGGTAGAACGGTATGAAAAATTGACCATCATGGCATTCATTTTCGTGTCCACATGCATTCTTATCTTTATCGGTAAACCGGCTACGCTGTTAATTGTGGCGGGCTCTGTGAATGGTTTGATCTTGCCTGTTACCTTAGCCGTTATGCTATTGGCAACGCGTAAGACGAATATCGTAGGGGATTATAAGCACAATCCGATTTTATTCTATACCGGATGGATTGTTGTGCTTGTGACCGCCTATATCGGTGTTACATCCTTGCAAGGTATTGCAAAATTATTAGGTTAGGGGGCACGTATGAATCCCACAATTTCTCCGGTTGGGGATAGTGCTATCTCCATCGAATTTGGTCAAGTTATTGACCCTAAGATTAATCAGCGTATCCGTCAGACTGTGGTGGGTATTGAAAGCCTTCATTTAGAGGGGATTATTGAGATGGTGCCTACCTATTGTGCGCTTCTCATTCAGTATGATGCATTGCGCTACACCTATGCTGAGCTATGCCACATTCTTGAACCTATCTGTACGCAGCCTATGAGTGCTGATGAAAGTGAACTCGTGACGGTCGTAGAAATACCGACCGTCTATGGTGGTGAATTTGGTCCAGACCTTGGATTTGTAGCCTCTCATAATCACCTTACAGAGGCTGAAGTGGTGAGCATTCATAGTGGCACGGATTATCTCGTGTATATGATGGGCTTTATTCCGGGTTTTACCTATTTAGGTGGCATGGATCCGCGCATCGCTACGCCGCGATTGTCTTCGCCTCGCACGCATATTCCAGCAGGATCTGTCGGTATCGCAGGGGAGCAGACCGGCACCTATCCATCGGATTCCCCTGGAGGATGGCAAATTATAGGACGTACGCCTCTGTCCATGTACGATGCTTCTCGTGAAGAGGCGGCTCTTCTTAAGGCGGGCGACTATGTGCGCTATGTTCCTATTGATGAAAGTGCGTTCCGCTGTATTAAGAAATTGGGCTCTTCTTTTAAGCCCGTTGTACATCATGTAAAGGTAGGTGACCTCCGTGGCGGTAAGTGAATATAAGAATGCGTCATTTGAGGTGGTGGCGCCTGGTATGATGACCACCGTGCAAGACGGAGGGCGCGTAGGCTTTCAACAATATGGTATGCCCGTGGCCGGTCCCATGGATGGTGAAAGCTATGCTATCGGACAAGCTCTTGTAGGGAATACGAAGCCCGTAGGGGCTTTGGAGTGTACCGTACTCAGCCCTACGCTAAAGGTGAAAGGTACATGTATTGTTGCTTTCACAGGTGCCGATATGCAGCCTACCATTAATAATGTAGAGGTGCCGCGGTACATTCCGTTTGTCTGCCATAACGGCGATGTCATCTCTGGCAGCTTTAGCCAATGTGGGGTGCGCATGTATATTTCCTTCGCCGGAGGTATTGATGTGCCCGAAATCAACGGTAGCGTGGCGACGCATACAAAGGCGAATATCGGCGGATTTAAGGGACGTCCCTTAGTGGTGGGCGACGAAGTGAGTTTAAAGGACTGCATGCGTGATACTATCATCTGCGACTATACTAGAGAATCAAATCATTTATTTAATACGGTTCTATTTAATCGGGGCGGCCGTGAATGCCATGAACCGCTGCGCGTTGTACTGGGCTCGCAAGCTAAGTACTTTACAGAAAGGGGTATTCGCAATTTTAGCAGTGAACTCTATACATTGACCATCCAATGCGACCGCATGGGATTTAGGTTAGATGGAGCCCCTGTTGAACACATCGACGGCGCTGATATCATCTCGGATGGCGCTGTGTTTGGATCGATTCAAGTCCCATCTGATGGCAATCCCATTATACTCATGGCTGATCGGCAAACGACGGGGGGCTATACTAAAATCGGTACCGTTATTACGGCGGATTTGCCTAGACTTAGCCAGTTGCCTATTGGGGATGGAATCACCTTTGATATTGTATCTGTGGAAGAGGCACAAGAGATGTATAGGGCATATATGCAAAATTTGCATAGCAAAATCAACTTAGCTTCTGCACAAAGTACATTTGTATTCTCTCTGAAAACAATAATATAATACGTAAAAAACGACTAATTTATAAGTTTACACATAATTTTGTATGTATATGTATTTTATAAAAGCCACTCCTTGTAGTAAGGAGTGGCTTTTTTGTGCATGAAGTATAAATCAATATTAAATAATTTATCTGATTACTTAAAAATATATCGATATATTTTCTTAAACAAAAATCTTCTATAAAAAATGAGGATAAAATGAACCAATTTGGTATAGCTTAAGTTGTGTAAAATCAATAACGGATTAATAATGAGAATGACAGAAATACTACATATAATGAAAATACATACGATATGAATTAAAATACACAAAGGATTCATATAAAACATAGTAAATACAAGCAAAATATAAAAATAGACAAAATTCGAAATAAGAATTAAATATTCTTAATCCGTATAATTTACAATTGAGAAATATGAGGGGAGTATGATAAAATAATGAAATCAAATTCATAGTTTTTTAGAAGTTAATGGGTTTTATTGCTCTAGAAAGAGCTAAACTTCATTATGTTTTTGAAAATATATTTCATGTAGTTGAGAGGTTAGTTAGTGAAAAGGAAGCGAAAATGAATAAAATCTTTAAAGTTATTTGGTCTAAGTCAAAACAATGCTATGTTGTAGTATCTGAATTGGCTAAGAATACAACAGGGAAAAAGAAAATTGTTGTGGCTAGTATTTTGGCGGCTTTGATGGCTGGGCAGGCAATACAAGTTGATGCAAGTGGAGAGATTGGAAATACAAACAAAAAAGGTGCACTTCTAATTAATGGACATGTGAGTAATAGTGGTGGTCGTCCATATCAATATGGATCGGCTACGGAAGAAAATGCTATTGCTATTGGTCAAAATGCAAATGCAACCGGTCGTGGTGGTATAGCACTTGGCAATGATACTCAAAGTGCACAAAATGCGATTGCTGCAGCATGGGACTCTCAGGCCACAGGCAAAAATTCTGTTGCAGTTGGTACGGGTACACGTGCTACTGGTTTGAGTGCAACGGCTGTAGGGGATGGTGCTAAGGCAACGGCAAATGGTGCTGTCGCGTTAGGTCAGTCTACAGAAAGTGCTGGTAATTCAGTTGCCGCAGGTTTTAATGCCAAAGCAAGGTCTAATAATACTGTTGCAATTGGTGTCGAGGCTAATAATGATGGGGGTATTACCAATAATGCATCAAGCGTATCTATAGGTGTTGCAACTCGTGCAAGAGCAGTAGGTTCTATGGCAATGGGTGTAAGTGCTGATGCATCAGGTAAATATTCTTTAGCATTAGGGAGTGGTGATGTTAGTGGTGATCATACAGCTGGAACAAATTCCCCAAGTGCTAGTGGTGAGAAGTCTATTGCTATAGGGTATAACTCGAATGCAGGTGATTTAAATGCCCTTGCTATTGGTACCGGTGCGAGCGTAAATAAGCAAAATGCGACAGCTGTAGGCTCTGGTGCCTCTGTTACAGGTCATAATGCAACTGCTGTAGGTAATGATACAAAAGCAATAAAACAATATGATAATGCTTTTGGTTATACAAGTACTGCTAGTGGTGGTGCTGCTACGGCCGTAGGTTACCTTGCAACTGCATCTGGTAATCAAACTGTGGCCTTAGGTTCTAGAATCAGTGCAACTAAACAATATGCTACAAGTATTGGTTATATGGCAAATGCTGATGGTGAAGGTGCGGTTGCAATTGGTGCTGCTACTGATGCTCTGGGAGCCATTCCTACAAAAGAAGTTAAAGCAACTGCCAAAAATGCTATTGCTATTGGTCGTGCCACACAAGCAACCTCACAAGATGCAACAGCAATTGGTACAGAGGCAACAGCGTCTAATACCGATGCTATTGCAATAGGTAGAAAATCTAATGCTTCTGGGTCTACATCTATTGGTTTTGGTTATAACACACAATCGACTGCAACTAATACTGTAGCAATTGGTACTGACGTGTCAGCCACAGCTGAAAGTGCCATTGCTCTTGGTCGTAAGACTAAGGCTAGCGACTTAAATGCAACTGCAGTTGGTCCAATTGCGAACGCCTCTGGAAAGTACTCTTCAGCGTTTGGTATGAACGCCGCTGCATCTAAAGAAAACTCGTTAGCGTTAGGCACGAATGCCAATGCATCTTTAGATAAGTCTGTAGCTCTTGGTAGTGATTCTACAACTGCTACAAATGCTACAAGTCAAGGTTCCGTTGTTATTGGCGGTAAAACAATAACTTGGAATGGTGCACCAACTGTGTCGGGGCAAGGTATGCAAGTTTCCGTTGGCGCTGCTGGTGCTGAACGTCAAATTAAGAACGTAGCAGCAGGTGAAGTATCTGCTAATAGTACCGATGCAATTAATGGATCTCAATTGTATGCGGTAGCAGATGTTCTTAACCAGGCTAATGCGGATCAAACCATTAAATACAAGGCTAATGGTACCGGTAATAATTCAGTTAAGCTATCTGATGGTTTAAACTTTACAAATGGAACTACTACAACGGCAACAGTAGGTGTGAATGGTCAAGTATCCTTTGATCTTAACACGGCAACACAGAAATCGATTGCTGACTCTGCTGCTGCTGTAGCTCGATCGATTTCACTTGGTGGAGATACAGGTACTACAACGGCTAAATCCTTATCTTCTGCTAATGTTAATTTTGGCATTAAGAGTGGTAGTCCTACATATCTTACAACTGTAGCGAATGGTAATGATGTAACATTGACTATCAATGAACAAGCCATTAAGAATGCGGCTAAGGATGCATCATCTTTCAAGGTAAAAGCTAATTCTACTGCTGCAGAAGATGTTAAGGGTGGCGATACAATTACTTTCAACAATGGTGATAATATCGCGATTACCCAAACAGGTAAGACATTTAAAATTGCTACAGCTCCAAATGTAAAATTTGATACAGCTATTATTGGTACCAATACAACTATTGGATCTACAGGGGTTTCAACTAATAAAGTTACAGTAGGCAATATTTCTATTGATGGCACTGGTGGCATTAATGCAGGTGGTAAGGCTATTACTAATGTAGGCACTGGTCGTGTATCTAACAGCAGTACAGATGATGGTAATGTTGCTAACATTGGTGATGTTAAAGCTATCGCTAATAATGCTGTAGCTAATTTGTCTACAGAACTTGGTATTACAGATGGTACAACTAGCGGTACTAGTACTGTTAACTTAAAGACTGAAAAATTAAAAGTTGTTGGTACAGGTGTTGCCAAAGCAACTGTGAATGGTCAAACAATTACAGTTGATGTAGCAAAAGGTACATTGACAAATAATACGACAACGGGTGTTTTAACGGGCACTGCTGGTGTTGTTGATGCTAATGATATGGCTACGGCTGTTAATACAGCGATTACTAAAGCCGTAGATACTGCTACTGGCACACAAAAACTTGATATTTCTGCAGGTGGTACAGATAGCTCCGTTAACCTTAAAACTCAAAAATTAACGGTAGCCGGTACAGGTGCTGCGACAGCATCTTTGACTGGTCAAACGATTACTGTTAATGTAGCGGAAGGTACATTAACACCAAATGCTACGGATGGATCAGCTACTGCAACTGCAGGTGTGGCAAAGGCTGTAGATGTAGCCGCAGCGATTAATAATACTAATTCTGTATTAGGTAATAAAATTACGGCAGCTACACAATCTTTATCTACATTAGGTGACAATAAATTTAAATTAACGGCAGATTCAACCTCCACAACAGGTCAAGCACTTAATAAGTCTGGTGGCTTATCCTTTAAGATTGCTGGTGATGGTGACTTAGTATCCACAAGTGCTACTACAGATACTATAAATGTAACTGTTAAAAAAGGTACACTAACTAATGCTGCAGATGGATCGCTTAATGTAACTGATAGTGGTGTAGTAACTGCAGATAACATGAAATCTGTAGTCAATGATGCGATTACTAAAGCGGTTACATCTGCTAAAGATGGTTCTGCCTGGAATATTTCTACTAATGGTGGTACCGCTACCAAAGTATCTGGTGGTAATACGGTTGATCTCATTAATGGTGATAACATCGAGATTACACAAGATGGTACAGATGGTAAGAAGATTACGGTTAAGACGAAAAAAGACCTTACATTAGATTCTGTAACTGCAGCCAATACTGTAAAAGTAGGCTCTGGTACTAACCTTATTACCTTAGATGGTACAACAGGTGGAGTGAGTGGTAATTCCTTCACAGCGGGGAATGCATCTGTGAATACGACTGGATTCCGTTTAACAGGGGGCCCATCCGTTACTAGTGCTGGTATTGATGCAGGCGGTAAACAAATTACTAATATGATAAGCGGTGGTACAGTTGCTACTAATGCCGCTACTATTGGTGATGTGAATACTAAGGTTACAACTGCTATTAATGATTTAACAACTAATTTAACTAAGAATACCAATATTGCTTACACAGCAAATACTGCTACTCCTGGTCAAACTGTGTCCTTAAAAGATGGTTTTAAGTTCACTAATGGCACATTAACAACTGCAGAAGTAGCAGCTGGTGGTGTTGTGAAGTTTAATGTTACTCAAGGTACATTGTCTACGGATACCAATGGTACTGTATCTGCTGGTACAGCTGGTGTAGTAACAACTGCTGATGTAGCAAGTGCTGTGAATAGTGCGGTTAGCACAGCGGTGAATAATGCAACAGGCAATCAAAAACTTGATATTTCCGCAGGTGGTACAGATAGTTCTGTTAACCTTAAAACTCAAAAATTAACGGTAGCAGGTACAGGTGCTGCGACAGCGTCTTTGACTGGTCAAACGATTACTGTTAATGTGGCGGAAGGTACATTCACTAATAAGTCAGATGGTACAACTACAGCTACAGCTGGAGTAGCGAAGGCAACCGATGTAGCGGCTGCTATTAATAATACAAATACCGTATTAAATCAAAAAATTGCTGATGCAACTACTTCGTTAGGTACGTTAGGCAATAATACATTCACATTAAAAGCGGATTCTACAGATACTACGGCTCAGGCTCTTAATAAGTCTGGTGGTCTAGCATTTAAAGTAGCAGGTGATGGTGACTTAGTTTCTACAAGTGCTACTACGGATACTGTAAATGTAACTGTTAAAAAAGGTACATTATCTACAAATACAGATGGCACAATTAATAAAACTGCAGATGGCGTAGTAACAGCAGATAACATGAAGACTGTTGTAAATGATGCGATTACTAAAGCTGTTACATCTGCTAAAGATGGTTCTGCATGGAATATTTCTACTAATGGTGGTACAGCTACAAAAGTATCTGGTGGTAATACGGTTGATCTCATTAATGGTGACAACATTGAGATTACACAAGATGGTACAGATGGTAAGAAGATTACGGTTAAGACGAAAAAAGATCTTACCTTAGATTCTGTAACTGCAGCTAATACTGTAAAAGTAGGTTCTGGTACTAACCTTATTACCTTGGATAGTGCAACAGGTGGAGTGAGTGGTAATACATTTACAGCTGGTAATGCATCTATGAATACGACTGGATTCCGTTTAACAGGTGGTCCATCTGTGACAACAACAGGTATCGATGCGGGTAATAAAGTGATTACCAATGTTGCTAGTGGTGGTACGACTTCTACGAATGCTG
>OVXK01000240.1_pt1 | contig 13193 bp, 15 predicted proteins | sample 1732021 | NCBI WGS metagenome assembly OVXK01 (sample SAMEA4413051, study PRJEB24355) | metagenome | biome: human; feature: gut; material: faeces | place: United Kingdom | collected 2010 | reverse complement strand
CCCATCTGAGGCATGATAACCGTGATATCCGCTTCTTTTTCGGCACGCTGAATCTCGGCTTTCATACGTTTTTCATCCAAATTCGATAAGTGGTCTGCAACCTCTTTATCCGTCAAGTTCGACTCTAAACCATTGTAACCATAAGCATAGGAAAGTATTGCAACTTTGATACCATTAACATTCTTGATGAGGAGTGGTGCCTTATCACGCACCGGCTTTTCATAAACACCAACAGGATCAATGCCCACCTCTTTAAAAGCATCAGCTGTTGTAAAAGCTCCCTCTAAACCAGAATCCAAGATATGATTATGAGCCAAATCCATAACATCATAGCCAGCATCCTTAATAGCTGCGGTCACTGACTGAGGAGCATTAAACAGAGGATAACCCGACAAGGGATAGTCAGGATTGATCGTTCCCTCAAAATCACCCAAAACCAAATCAGCCTGTTTTAACCACGGCTTCACATAAGTAAAATTCTCCGTAAAATCATAGCTACCGTCTGCCTGTAGGGCACTCATATAGAGACCGTCATGATAGAGCAAGTCCCCATTGGCCATGATACGTGCTGTCTGTACCTGGTTCGAGGCATTCTTTTGCTGTTCGTTCTTACTATGAACAATTAAAATCTCAAGAAAAAGCAAACCTAAGACAAGAGCAATTAACCCCATCAAAATCTTATTAGTCATCGCATTGTCACGCTTTTTAGCCTGGCTCTGTTTCATAATACTCTCCTTTTTCATACTTCTAGTGTACCAAAAAAACTTATCCATTGATGATAAAAAAGATTAATAAACGGTTACATCTCAATTCCACGACGATTGAAAAGATCAGTTTTCTTAGACAAGATAAAAACTCTACTTCAGTATGAAGTAGAGTTTTGTTAATGATTAGCGTGTTGGTGTGTATTCCAAATCTTTACCGTGTTTAGCTACAAAATCAGACATTTCAGAGTCTGGAATTTGACGTAAGTAGAGATTGGCACGAATTGTTTCGTCTTCCTCACGACAAGTCGAAAGAACAAGGTATTTATCTGAAGCACTAACCTTCAAATCCTTGTTTTTAACACTTGCTTGATCATAGATAATATCCAACTGTTGTTTAAAGTCTTTATCGCTTTCAAATGATGTACGATAGAAAGCTGTGTCTTCAGGCACAATTACCATAGCAAGTGCTTCGTAATAGTACTTACGTTGAGGTGTCTCAATAACAACATATTTGTGTTTGTCAAAGAATGACTGATCACTATAGTAGTTAACGTCGTTGAACATACGACTATCAGCAACCTTACTTCCTCGAGCATGACCGAAGAGCCAAGTCAAACGATCGCTGAAATCTTTCTTATTGTCTGTATCCATGAAGACAGTTCCCAAATATGGAACGTTTCCTCCATCGAATGTTTTATCTAAATAGGTTGAATTGTCCGTTGTTTGAACAACCGGCTCATCCAATTTAGTCCCTGGTGCATAGACATAAGCGATAGTATCAGGGTTTGTTGCCTCAAGACCATCAAATTTATTTTTGAGGTAGGCTTTCTCCTCATCTGAAACTTTATAAGTGTTTGCTTTTTTAGTCGTTAAAACACTCTTAACACCATTAGAGGATGATGCTGTTGGAGACATAAACTGGAAGCCAAGGAAGACAGCCAAAGCAGCAATGACTAAGGCCGAAATCCCAGCAATCAGTTTTTTACGAGATCCAGTAGATTTACGGTTATGATTACTCATGAAATGTCAAATCCTTTTCTTTATCCATAGAAAAATATCACCGAAGCACTAGCCCCAGTGATATTCTTTTTAGCAATAGCAGTTAATTATTTAACAGCTGCTGTGTTTGGAAGAGCTTTAGCGTCAGCTTTTGCTGCTGCTGGAGCTTTTTGTTCTGCAGCTTTAACAGCTTTAGCTTCTTCTTTAGCGTCTTTGTTAGCGTTAGCTTTATCAGTAACTACAAATTCGTCTTTGATGATGTTTCCGTTAGCATCACGTTTTGGTTCGATGTGTTCACCAGCATCTTCAAATTTTTGTTTAGTTGAATCTGCGTCAACGTTGTTAAGACCATCTTTAGCAGCTTGAGTAAGACCATCAGTCTCGTTTGAGAAGAAGTCTTTACCAGTTACTTCTGTTTTGTTATCAAGGTTTCCTGTGTGAACGTTACCTTCGTTGTTAGCGAATGCAGGAGCTGCTGCGGCGAATACTGCAAGAACTGCAGCTGATGTAAGCAATACTTTTTTCATAATTGTTTCTCCTCTAATGGATTATTATATATTTAGTATCAGGACCTCCCTGACATCTATAGATTATAACACTATTTAGAGATATGTCAACAATTTTTAAAAACTTTTTTAAATTTTTAATATATCCTACAATTCCTACAAACAAAGGGTTTTTGAAGCGTGTTACCAAATAGTAATAATTAATCAATTTTAATTTTAATGTTATTTTAGGTAATTTATTATGTCCTCTACTAAGTTTAAATACAAATTTAAATCATATATAAAAGCATAATTTGTAAAATATACATTCGTTATCATAAAAAACAATGGCTAGAAGAGTCCTATAAAATGACCAAATCTAAGTTATTTGAGGTATAGAACAATATCAACTTTCAAATTATCGCACCTACTTATTTTCTGGTATTTTTGGATGATAAATACATAATATACAAGACCTCAAAATTGAATAGATTAGAGAAACATTAGCGTTTTTGAAAGCATTTTGGCCTAAAAAGTTCTATTATTGGGTTAAAATGCTTGAAAAATAAACTATTATCTTATTTTTGAAAGCGTTTTAACTAAGGTGAAGTCAAGAAAATTCCTTTGAAAACACTCCCTCTTACCAATACCTCACTTCAGAATAACGAGTTCCCAAAAAACTGATACACAAATCAATTGGATTGTTTTACTTCTCTTATTTCAGACGAAATAGTTCTTCCACTTGTTTATTAAAGACTTGTGCTATTTTTAAAGCCATTTCCAACGAAGGGTTGTAGCGATTATTTTCTAAATGAACAATCGTTTCTCTCCGTATTCCTACTTGATCTGCTAAATCTTGTTGAGTCATCCCATAAGCTTCCCTTACTTCTTTCAAGTTAGTCTTTATTTTACTTTCTTTCGCCATATTTCATCCCCTTTTTTCAGTGATAAAGTAAGTAATGGCAAATAATAAGAGTAAAAAAGCCACCAAAATATAAAGAAATCCAGCATTCAAAACAAAAACTTTACAGACGGCTATCAAGGTTGCAATTCCCAATAATATAAAGATTGCTATTGTAAACAAAATGGAAGAGGACTTTGCAATATTTCTATAAAATCGTTCATCGGGTTCTTCATTAATTCTCTTGAATAAGAAGTAAAACATTAATAACAACTGAACACTTAATCCAATTCCTAACATTATATTCTTAATCAAAGAACCAGGAGTTAGAAGCCAAACTCCAATAGTATAAATCGAGGACGAGAGAAATACAAGCACTGTATATAATTTTGCAGTAATCCCAAACATATTTTTCTCTTTCTTTTGATAGGTTGATTTTGAGAGGACCGATAGCATCGTACAAGCCAAATACGTAGGAAGCCAAGACATCGTCATAATAGCACCTTTTGCTAGAATCGGTAGGTGATTCCCAAGCAATAAAACTAAACATACAACAATAAGCACGCTAGCGATATAAAGGATTATCTTTAAGTTCTTCGACATTGTCATTTTCGTCACCTCTTTTCGTCGTGTTATAAATACATCACACCTTATCTGTTATAAATATATCACATTGTTGTAAGAATTTCAAGATGAAGACAAAACTCTAGTAAGATTTTGAACAATTTTTCAGAAATCTATACAAAAAAGCACCCCTAGGGCAAACCTGTGAGTACGTTGAAACGTTGATATAATCGTATTGATTAACGTTTTGAGTGCAGTGGTTGCCATCCAATCAAATGTCACTTCGCTTATTTTCTTGGGGCAACTATGCATAGCATATCTCTATGCGACTAAAGTCGCTAGAGCTAGCCTAATTGTGTACCGCCAGTTCTCATACAAAAAAACACCTTGCAAGTTGCAAAGTATTTTCGTTTGTATTGTGCTTCCCAGCAACGAATTAACGTTTTGAGAATTGTGAAGCTTTACGAGTTTTCTTAAGACCTGGTTTATGAAGCTCTAGTGGAGGAGTTAGAGTAGATGTTGCACTTATTCTTGCAATTTATCATATAAAAAAGTAGACGAATGTCTACTAGAAATGTTGAGGTTTGGCAAACGGCTGGTAATGATGATGCTATAGATTCCTTATCTCAAATACTGCCGTATTAATCCACTCGTTATTCATTTGAAAGTCATTTTCTATGATTTTACTAAAGGTAAAACCATTTTTTAAAAGCACTCTCTGAGAAGCCAGATTGTACGTTGCTGTCCCCGCGATAATCTTATGTAAACCATAAGTAGTAAAGGCCTTTTCTAAAACGAGTTTAACCGCTTCGCTGGCATATCCTAAATTAGTAACATTTTCTCCAATCCTATATCCAAGTTCTGCTGTTTTTCTATCCTTCCCTAAAACACTTAAATTGATTCTTCCAACCATAACACCTTGTGCATCTCTAATAAGATGCATGTAGACATCATGATTCTCTTGTTCCCTTAACAATTCCCTTGTAATTTCTTTAAAACTTTCTGAATCAAAATAGTGAGCTGGTCTAGGAGGTAAACTTCGCTCAAAATACTCTCTATTTTCTTTTTCAAAAGAATAAACATCTATGCTATTTTCTTCAGACATCAACTCTAAACTTATCATTGTAAACCATCTCCTATCATTCTCTAAACTCAAATTCACTCATGTTCACACAAAGTGACATTTACAAAATTTAAAGAGATATCTTAATTTTTTCATATCGTATCTGCATTATAACATAACATACTATGAAGAAAAATAATATCCATCAAGGGCCTCATAAATTCCAACATCTTGCTAAACAAGCAGGTTTTTCTCTTGAGGCCATTTCAGAAGCACTTACTCATAGTGACAAAGAAATTACAAAGACTTATGTTAATACTAAAGATAAAGTGAATCGAACTGTAGGTGATATTGCATTTCGTAGCTTAAAAAAGTAATGGTAGAAATTTTGGTGGAAATTATCTATTTGTGCATCAAAAAAGACATCCAAGAGAATACTCTTGAATGTCTGTAAACGTTGATATAATCGTATTGATTAACGTTTTGAGTGCAGTGGTTGCCATCCAATCAAACATCGCTTCGCTTGTTTTCTTGGGGCAACTGTGCATAGCATATCTCTACGCGACTAAAGTCGCTAGAGCTATCCTAATTGCGCACCGCCAGTTCTCATAGAAAAAACACCTTGCAAGATGCAAAGTGTTTTCGTTTGTATTCTGCTGTCCAGCAACGAATTAACGTTTAGAGAACTGGCTAGCTTTACGAGCTTTCTTAAGACCTGGTTTGGAAAGTATGGGTTTCAGTTGGACTAAAAATAACGTAATAGCAAGGCTTTTCAAAACGATATCTACTTAGTAATTTCATAAAATATGAATCAATAAATTATAAATAAGGGAATAGTTTAGGTCTGTAAGTATTAAAATAATACACCTAACTTCGGTCAACAATTTTTAGTTATTCACTCTTTTTTCAGATAGTGTTTTTAAAGTTATGATGTAAAATGCCGCAATTAAAACACTATACATCATAATCGGAGGATAGACAATTAAGGATAGAATCAATCCCACTCCTTTAATTATTAGGTCAGGTATCAATAACTTTCTATATTGTGCGGTAGCTTCAAGTAATTCTTTCTGATCCATACTGGGTTTATCAATTACTTTATGTAAAAACCAGTTTGCTACCGTTGAAACAATAACGATCAGTCCATAAAAGAGCTGTGCCGTATGATTCATGAAATGACTACTAACTATTCCAGTAGCATAGGGCATAAATGAAACAAAAAATAAAAGAAACAAATTCCACCAAACAATTTGTTGAGAAATTTTCTCAACCTTTTCCCATAATGTGTTTAGTGCCATCCATAACGATCCCAACCAGAAAAAAGAAAGAAAATAAGCAAAGAAATTTTGCCGTAAATCCCAAAAAGCTTGAAGACTTGGTGTCGTTGGTTTTTCTAATTCTAAGATTAGGATAGTCATTATAATTGCTAGAACCGCATCTGTCAATGCAATTAATCTATCTTTCTTCATCAGATTACATCGCCTTTCATTTTGTAGCATTCTATCTCATCGTATAATATTTATTAATCTTAAATATTGGATAGTCACTTCATATTTTGAGTACAAACAAGATACACTAAAAAGCATGTATCTGTCATATTTTATTTAACTTTAGAAATATTCATCCATCTAATCAATAAATATATCATATTTCACAATAAATGACTACTATCAAAGATACATTTTCTTTCAGATTTCTTCCTTTTCAACTTGGCTAACTTGACCTGCATTACCTAGGTCGCTATATAATCTCCCTATAATCATGGAAAAGTAGTAAAAATAGTTGTTATCCTAGTTGATTAAAAAAATCTCTGATTTCCTCATCTTTTATAAAATAATATATAATTTTCCCCTCTCTTCTAGTGTCCAATATGTTTTGATTGGCTAGTTTACGAAGATGGTGGGAGGCAGATGCCATACTGAGATTTAATAAACAGGCTATATCGCAGACACAGAGTTCTTCGACGGCAAGGAGATAAAAGATGATATTTATCTGTTTATTATCGGTAAATTTTGATAAAATGCGAAGTGATTTTTGGACTTTTTCCTTTTCAAGGTAGTTCGTTGCGGTTGTAACATTTTGTTGATTTATAATATTCACTTGGCAGATACTATCTTTTTTCATAATATTTTCTCCTACCTTAACACAGTCCATAGCATATCAAAACTGTTATTTTCAATCAGGATATATATCCCCAATCCTAAATAAACAACGGCAATAAACCATCTACTATATTTTTCCAAAGTTTCTCCAACAGATGGGACTTGTGCTAATTTTTGGGCAGAAAAGACCAAAAGATAAATCATGACTAGAAATGTAAGTAAAGCCACTATCAAATCCGCTAAATTTAATGTAGTAAAATATGGGACAAAGATACCAATATTGTCGGCACCACAACTTGCAAAAGTAATCATAGCGACTAGAAAAATCAGGTTTTTATTATCTTTGCGCAACCCTTCTTTGGCAATAGCTTCTCCATCAGAATCTCCTAAAAGCAAAACTTTAAGACCTAAGAAAATTGGAATCAAACCGAGCAAACCTAAAATCTCTTTACTAGGAATATAATTTAAGACAAACGCAAAAAGTAAACTTAGGAATATTAGACTAACAGAGCCTAGAAATTGTCCTAAATAGATGTTAATGATGTCCTTTCTGCTTTTTCTTTTGGCAAAAAATAACATTAGGATAATAAGTAAGTCTACGGCTGTCCCAGAATACAGGATTATTGAAGTAACAATATTTTGAATCATAAAACACCTCATTCAAATATATTTTTGAATGTATTCTAACATTAACCTTTGTAGATGTCAACTTAAAATCCACCAATTAATAATTGCATGTCAATATTTGTATTGTGAAACTAGTTTCAGAAATATATAGTCTTAAAGTATGTCCACTGCCAATGGTTTTTTCAATATTTAAAAGGAGAGAACCAATTTGGTCCTCTCCAGGGTATAATTTTCCACCAACCCACTACAGTTGACAAAGAACCGTTATTCTCAAATGAGACAACTCCTTTTAGTTTTTATAACCTCAGCTTCTCGGTCTCTTACCTACTTTTAATAGAAAGACTACGAAGGACGATTCTTAAAGTAGTCAGATTGTGCAATATCGAAAGATTAGATGGGCTTAACCAATTTAACAACCCAAATCCAATTAAACTTCCATTTATTACAACTGTTTCTTGAATATTTCTTTGAATTAATTTCTGCAACGATTCAGATAAAGAATTCAATTCCTCGAAGAAATCTAAACGATTATCTAATAATAAAATATCACTCATCTGCTTAGAAATATCAGCACTTTCATTCATCACAACCCCAATATCTGCAAGCGTCAAGGCAGCAGAGTCGTTTAACCCGTCTCCAACCATCAAAATAGTTCGGCCAGCTTTCTGTAATTCCTGAACCAACTGAAACTTACCATCTGGTTTTAAATCAGTATAAACGTTGTCAAATGGCAGATCTTTAACCAACTCTTCTGTTCTAGCCAACGTATCACCAGTTGCCAGAATCAGTTTTTTCCCTTGGCGCTTTAGCTTTTTCAATGCAACTTTCGCCTCGCTTCTCAAGGGAGTGTGGATACAAAACATCCCAATTAATTCTTTCTTATAAGCCAAAAACAATAAATTGTAATGAGTCTTATATTGCTCAATCAAGGCCAGCTGCTCAGAACTAATTCTTACCTGTTCGTCTTGCATTAGTACATAATTTCCAATGACAACCGATTGACCATCAATTTGCGATTTAATCCCTTTGCTTGCAACATACTGAAGCTTGCCATGCATTTCTTCGTGTTCAATGCCTTCAATTTCAGCTTGTTTAACAATTGCATTGGCAATAGGATGATAGATATGTTCCTCCAAACATGCACTTATTCTTAAAATATCTTTCTCAGTATAATCTCCGAAAGGAAGAACCTTTTCAACCAAAGGATAACTCGTCGTGATGGTACCCGTTTTATCAAACAAGAAAGTATCCACTTCCAGATATTTTTCTAATACATCACCATCTTTAATAACCATTTCTCGATTTAGACCTTCCTTTATGGCCGTAAGGTAGGCTACAGGTGTGGATATTTTTAGAGCACATGAAAAATCCACCAATAAAAAGGAAATGGCTTTTGAAAACGAACCTGTTAACAGATAAGTCAAACCAGCACCTAAGAAGTTATATTTTACAACCTTGTCTGCCATCCTAATAAAATGACGTTGTTTTGTCTTCTTACTCTCTTCAGATTTTTTCATCAGATTGATGAGTTGCAAAATACGACTGTTTATCTGATTATCAGTCACACGAATTCTTAACTCTCCTGTTTCCAAAACAGTATTCGCACATACAGAATCTCCCTCTTTCTTTTCAACAGGGAAGCTCTCTCCAGTCAAGGAACTCTCATTGACCATGCCTAATCCTGAAACCACTTGGCCGTCAAACAAGATTTCATTCCCTTGGGAGACAACTAATACATCACCTACTTGAACATCAGAACTCTTGATGCTGATGACCATGTCTCCCCGCACTAAGAAAACATCACTTTCTTTAGCAAGAAGGCTTTGTTCCAAATCTGTTGCTGTTTTTTTTAAAGACCACTGATCCAGATGATTACCCAAATCAAGCATAAACATGATGTTGCTAGCTGTCTTGGATTGGTTCATAAACAAGGACAACAAAATGGCCGAACAGTCCAAGACCTCCATGGTTAGTTCCTTGCGCGCTAAAGTTTGATAGGCTTCTTTGACATAACCCAAAGCCTGATAACAAGTCCAAATATAACGAATAGGGTAGGGTACAAAACTTCGAAACAGCAAACGCTTAATCGCTGCACCCGATACAATTGAATAAGCACTCTCTTCTCTACGAATGGGAAGAGTCATCAAGTCCGAAACTTTCCCCTTGTCAATTTTTTTTAAAAAGGCCTCTGCATTTTCTAATACAGAGAAGCCTTCTTTCATACGTAGAGTAAAGTGCTGCTGATCCATATAAAACTGAATAGAGTCGATCCCTTTTTCATCTTTAGCCAAGGAACGAAGATAATCTTGAATATCCAAGGTCAGTGAAAACGAGGACGATAATCGGATATGTTGATATCCTCTGTGTAGCACTTTAAAAGACATATTATTCACCTGTCAGGCTATCTAATTGTTCTTCTTTCTTTTCCTGTTCGTATAAATATTTAGCGTCTTGTAAAACATCATCACCGTGTTGTTTTACAACAGAAACAGATGCATCCAGTCCATCTTTCAATTTGTAAGCTTTAGCCAAGGCCTTAGAATAGCCTTTCTTAGCTTCTTTACTTGCTAAGACTTTCAAGCCAAGCGTCCCAAATGCTACCCCTCCTAAGAAGAGAGATGATTTTTTCGCAACTTTTGCGACGTTTAATACTTCTTTTAACATGTTTATTTCCTCCTTGTAACTATTGTAGCGAAAAATGACAGCAAAAGCAATTGCTGATATCTGATATATAGATAAAATTCTCTATACTGATATTTAATTATATTATGATGAAAACAATATACTTTATTTTTTGATACTGTCAATAATTATGTGTAAACACTTAAGTAGAGTTACGGAGTGTTAATTAAATAAGCTTTCAAGTGTATCAGAACATTGACCAAACCCTTTATGGATTCGTTGACTTTGCTTGAAATTATAATCTTCAAACAACGTAACTAAGTAACGTTCCAGAGCCTCCTCATTAGGAAAAAGAACCTTCTTTTTCGTTTGATGTTTGATTTCTTTGTTAAGAGACTCAATGAGGTTTGTCGAATACATGCTGTGCCAAATCTGGTAGGGAAACTGATAAAAAGTTAAAAGATTATCCGTCTTCTCCAGACTTTCCATGACTTTCCTATACTTTGGTTTCCATTCGGCGAGAAAGTCCTCTAAAGCTTGTCCTGCCATTTCTAAATTTTCAGCACGATAAATCATTATAAATTGCCCCAGAATAACCGCTCTATCTGCTCGTTTCACTTTACTAGCTAGATTTCGACTAATATGAATTAAGCAACATTGTTGTTTAGCTAATGGGTGAGCCTGACTGATAATCTGCTCAAGCCCCTTAAAGCCATCTGTAACTACAAGAGAAATCTGTTGGATTCCTTGGTTTTGAAGCTTGTCTAACAGGGTGGACCAAGAAGCATTGTTTTCTTGAGGCAACTGTGCATAGCATATCTCTATGCGACTAAAGTCGCTAGAGCTATCCTAATTGCGCACCGCCAGTTCTCATAGAAAAAAACACCTTGCAAGATGCAAAGTGTTTTCGTTTGTATTCTGCTGTCCAGCAACGAATTAACGTTTAGAGAACTGGCTAGCTTTACGAGCCTTTTTCAAGCCTGTTTTCTAGTATTTTTATATCTACTGGCAGATTATCCGACTTATCCCCATCAACATCTGACTCTAACTCAACCTCTGAAGAAATCCAAATATTGCGTGCTTTGATATATTCGATATTATTGTTATCTACTAGATCCCCTTTTAATAAATCTGGGATAGCCGATAATTTAGAAATGATGGATGCATCCTTTAAAATCAAGATATTTCCATATCCATCTGTATTTTCATCAAATAGTTTTTTGTCTGCATAGTAATTAGATAGAAGAACTAAGACCTGAGTAGCTTCACCTTCATAATTGCCATTTTCGCTTTCAAAAGGTAATAATTGCTTGTTCATAGCTTGGCGAATCAGTTGCACCAGCCAAATTAATTGTCTTGACCGACGAATAAAGCGACTTCTTTCAAGGATTCGACCATAAGGAAACAGTTGGCAGATTCTATAAAAGTGTCGTTGTGATTCGGCACGCTCATCAGACTCACTACACAGAGCTGGTACATAATATCTGCTATAATTTTCTGGAAGATTTGGTCAAGCGGTCTTTTAGCCGTGTGACAGGCATACAGGAAAAACACTATTTATTTACTTTTTGCACGGGAGGCTTTAAGAATCTGATGGACATCTTTCTTGATAGTCACTCAGAGTCTCCAGAGTGTCTGGGCTGGGATATGGCAAAGATATACCGCTGCTGAAACTGTTCTTTGACGCTGATAAACGCGACATATCAATTAAAATGTCGCACTAAAATGATTGAAAAGTGATTGAAACTGTGTTAAAATGTACGTGTATATTTAGAAAAGAGGTACTGACTATGGAAAACTTGGTAATTTCAATCTTTAACACCGAAAGCGAAGCTTATCAGTCCTTTGCGGATTTGAAGGCTTTCCGCCAAACTCCGACAACCAAGGTTGCTCAAATCGCTCTGGTCAAGAATGAAAACAGTCATATCGTTGAAAAAGAGCGCTATGATTTTGAAGACTCATCGACGAATGGAGCCTTAAAGGGTGGCTTGGTCGGTGCTGTTGTCGGCCTTTTAGGTGGTCCCATCGGTGTCTTGTTTGGCTATAGTTTTGGTAGCCTCTATGGTCTGGCTGTTGGTGACACCGTTGACACGACAGAAGCTGGCTTGATTGACGTTGTGTCTCAAAAATTGACCGACGGCGAAACAGCCGTTGTCGCCTTGGTGCAAGAAAACAACGAAGCAGTCATCGATGCTTACTTCACCAAGTACGACACCCAAATCTTGCGTTGGGATGTGGCAACCGTCGTAGCTGAAGTTGAAGCAGCCCTGCAAGTCCAAGAAGACCTCTACAACCAAGCGCGTGCGCAAATGAAGGCTGAACGTAAAGCAGAGCGCAAGGCCAAAATTGAAGAGTTCAAGGCAAACATCAAATCAAAATTTGATAAATTGAAAGCCTAACGTCTAAGCGTCTCATAAATTTAAATGTGACTGAGACGCCATTTAAAATTTATGTGCGTCGGATTCTCACAGTTAAATAATTGCGTTGACAAAGCCGTTACAGCCGTTCTTCCATTCTTTGAAAAGAATGTTTAATAGACAAGAAATCTGGACTAGTATTGGTCTGGATTTTTTTGTGAATATAGAGGTCATAGCTTTTTGACTATGCTTTGTTATAATTAGAAAGATTTTAAGTTTTATCAAGATGAAATCAGTCAGACGCAGGCATCCTGAACTAGCACCAGCTTCCCCACACAAACTAAGACATACTGGTGCGACACTCGCAAAACAAGCTGGGGTTTCTCTTGAAGCCTTCTCAGAAGCTCTTACTCATAGTGATAAAGAGATTACAAAAACTTACGTTAATATCAAAGATAAAGTCAATCAGACTGTAGGTGATATTGCTTTTCGTAGTTTAAAAAATTGATGGGGTGAATATGGGGTGAATTTTGGGGTGAACTTTGATTTTTTGAAACAAAAAAGACATCCAAGAAATAATTCTTGAATGTCTGTAAACGTTGATATAATCGTATTGATTAACGTTTTGAGAATTGTGATGCTTTACGAGCTTTCTTAAGACCTGGTTTCTTACGTTCAACCATACGTGCATCACGAGTAAGAAGTCCAGCGCGTTTCAATGAATCGCGGAAGTCTGGGTCTACTTGAAGAAGTGCACGAGCGATAC
>OVXK01000237.1_pt1 | contig 13464 bp, 10 predicted proteins | sample 1732021 | NCBI WGS metagenome assembly OVXK01 (sample SAMEA4413051, study PRJEB24355) | metagenome | biome: human; feature: gut; material: faeces | place: United Kingdom | collected 2010 | reverse complement strand
AGGAATGAGTAGGATTCTTAAAGGAAATTTGCTATTGAAATGACTTGCAGCCATTAAGCCAAAATCTTATGATTTCTTTAAGGACTCTGTTGATATTTTCACAAATTATGCTTATAATTGAGGTAATCAACAATCAGAACTTGCCTAAATTTTTCGAGAATCAGAAGTCTGGTAACTTAAAGAGATTGGTTATTTTATGTAAGACTTCACTGTTAATCTTTAAGAGAGTCAACACCTTTTCTTGAATTCCCAAAAATGTTAAGGCCTCTCGTTCCTAGAAAAAGGAGTAATTATGTCTGAACCATTATTTTTACAATCTGTTATGCAAGAAAAAATCTGGGGCGGTACGCATTTGCGTGATGTCTTTGGCTACGACATTCCAAGCGACCATGTCGGAGAGTACTGGGCTATTTCTGCTCACCCAAATGGTGTTTCTACTATTAAGAATGGTCGTTATGCCGGTCAAACTTTAGATGTTCTTTATGCAGAGCACCGTGAGTTGTTTGGCAATCGTCAAGAACCTGTCTTCCCACTTTTGACTAAGATTTTGGATGCTAATGATTGGCTTAGTGTGCAGGTTCATCCAGATGATGCTTATGGACTTGAACATGAAGGTGAACTTGGTAAAACAGAGTGTTGGTATATCATTGCTGCTGAACCAGGTGCTGAAATTATTTATGGCCACAATGCCAAATCAAAAGAAGAACTGCGTCAGCAAATTGAAAGTAAGGATTGGGAAAATCTTATGACTAAGGTTCCAGTTAAAGCAGGTGATTTCTTCTATGTGCCAAGTGGTACCATGCATGCTATTGGTGCAGGTATCATGGTTCTTGAAACGCAACAATCTAGTGATACGACCTACCGTGTTTATGATTTTGATCGTAAAGATGATCAAGGTAACCTGCGTGAACTCCATCTTGAAAAATCTATCGATGTGCTTAGTATCGGTGAACCTGCCAACAGTCGTCCAGTCACAACAAAAGTAGATGACCTCAAATCAACGCTCTTAGTAGCAAGTGATTTCTTCGCCGTTTATAAATGGGAAATCTCAGGTAAGGCTGATTTTGAAAAGACTGCTGATTACAGTTTGTTTAGTGTACTTGACGGTCAAGGAAGCCTCTTAGTCGATGATCAAGAATACCCAATTGCAAAAGGCAGCCACTTTATTCTTCCTAGCGATGTTGAAGCATGGCAAATTGAGGGAGAGCTTGAATTGATTGTCAGTCACCCATAATCAAAATATCAAACTAGACGAGATGAGAATCTTGTCTAGTTTTTTCGTACAAGGATACAGAAAATTTGCAATTTTAAAAACCTTTGTAAATACGTTTCAATAGCTTGAAGTTCCAAACTAATCATGTCATACTAAATAAGTTGACTAAAATTATAATAAACAAGTTGTGTCTATTTGGGGCATAAGATCTTGTTTGTTTTAGATTGGAGAAACTTATGTTAAAAAAGGGAAGCCTTACAGCTTTATTGTTGTTTGGTATGTTCTTTGGAGCGGGAAATCTGACCTTTCCCCCTCAGTTAGGCTTTGAATCTGGAGGTCGTTTTTGGCCAGCCATTGCCGGCTTTGTCCTATCAGGTGTTGGTATTGCCATCCTAACACTGGTTATCGGGACTTTAAATCCTAAGGGTTACATTCATGAGATTTCTCAAAAAATCTCGCCTAAGTTTGCCCTAGTCTATTTGGCAGTACTTTATCTGTCCATTGGTCCTTTCTTTGCCATTCCTAGAACGGCCGCCACCGCCTTTTCAATTGGCTTCTCTCCTTTGATTGGAAGTGGACATACTAGCCTTTGGCTCTTTGTCTTTACCGTAATCTACTTTGCTCTAGCACTTTGGATTGCCATGAATCCATCTAAAATTCTAGATAGTATTGGACGTATATTGACGCCTATCTTTGCCATCATGATTGTTGTCGTTATCGTGGCAGGAGTATTTAAATATGGTGGTTACAATCCTCAGGATGCAAGTCAAGCCTATCAGGCTTCTGCTTTTGGTAAAGGATTCTTGGAAGGCTACAACACCTTGGATGCCTTGGCTTCTGTGGCCTTCAGTGTAGTAGCAGTAGTCACACTCAACCAATTAGGCTTCAAGTCTAAAAAAGAGTATATCTCAACGATTTGGGTCGTTGGTTTCGTAGTGACTATCCTCTTCGGTGCTCTGTATTTGGGATTAGCCTTTTTAGGGAATCATTTCCCACTCCAAGTGGCGGGATTACCAAAAGATGCCAATATTGGTGCAAGTGTCTTGTCACAAGCCACACAAGCCATCTTTGGACCAGCGGCTCAGATTTTCCTAGCTATCATGGTGACAGTGACTTGCTTCACAACAACCGCAGGACTTATCGTTGCGACTGGGGAATTCTTCCACAAGGCATTTCCGAAAGTATCTTACAAGGCTTACGCCATTATCTTTACCTTGATTGGGTTTGCGATTGCCAACTTGGGACTTAACAATATCATTGCTTTCTCAGTGCCAGTGCTTTTGATTCTCTACCCAATCACCATCACGATTGTTATGATTGTGATTGCCAACAAGTTCGTGGCCTTGTCTAAACCTGGTATGCAAGTGACAGTTGCAGTAGTCACGCTGATTGCCTTGCTTAGTGTAATTGGAAGCCAGTTTAAACTTGCGGGACTCAATGCCCTCATTAACTTCCTCCCATTGTCGGGAGCATCACTGCCATGGTTGATACCAGCCATCTTGTGTATTCTTTTGTCTCTCATCTTACCTGATAAGATTAAGAGCGAAAGCTTCGAAATGGAATAAAAATAATATCCTATCACATAATATGTGGTGGGATTTTTTTGTGTGGGGTGGAAAATGAGCTAAACATTAGATAAATAAAAATAGTTAGATTTTATAGAAAGCGCATACAGAAAACCGTTTGCTGTGATATAATACACTTGTATTATTAAATAATCGGAGTAATTATGAATAAAATTAAAGTTGTAAGTAATCCTTACGAAAAGATAGTAACTTTTAGCCGTTACGACTTATCTAGTGAAAGTTGGATAACAATAAATAGTGAGAATAACTCAAATAGTAAGTTAGTTTCAGCCGTTTTTCAACGTGGCTTTTTTCCCTTTAAGGTATATGATATTTTAAAAGAAATTGAAAATGAATATTCTATTCCTGATGAAAAACTAGAATTAATTTTTGAAGGGCCTAATGATGAGAAGCAACAGTTAGAAGAGGCTTTAAAAGATGAGCGGTTTTCAAATATTATTTTGTCATCATCAACAAACTATTTAGAGAATGCACGTGATGTTCTGCCAGAAATTAATCGTATTTTTAGAAATCTTGAGCCACTGATTATAAAGAATATTGGTGAGAGCAACAAGGAAATTGAAGCACAGTTAAAACGCTTTTCGGATGCTTCGGGAGATACAGTTCCTATCTGTGTGCTCGGAACTTATAGTGCAGGAAAGTCGACCTTTATTAATGCTTTGATTGGACAGGAATTACTTCCAAGTGCTGAGACTCCCGTGACCGCTAAAATCTATAAAATCACGGCTAGTACTTATGAAGATCGTGCTAAAATCTCTTTTGTATATAAAGAAGAGAGAGTTGTTCTCAGTTTCTATGATGATCAAGTGTTTTATGATGGATTAAATATGAATGATTCATTTGGTAAGAAAGTCGATGGTATCTTGAATACTTCTTTTGATTCAATTATTTCAAAGCTATATGCAATATTAGAAACTATCAATGATTCTACTGATAAAGATATTGGAGATTTAATCGAAGTACATGTCCCATTTTCGAAAGGTATTTTAGGAGATGTAGGTTCAAAAATTACAATATTCGACACCCCGGGTTCTAATTCATCAACCAATAGTCAGCATTCAGAAGTTCTTGTAAATGCCATGGCTGGTATGTCAAATGGTTTGCCAGTCTTTGTTACTGACAGTAGTTCCTTAGACAGCACTGACAACAGTAATTTAAAAGAAAAGCTAATTTCAGTAGAAGGATTAGATGAACGGTTCACCATGATTGTGGTTAATAAGGCCGAGGCAGCGGCTTTAAGCTCGACTAATCTTAAAAGTGATTCTTTTAGAGATAGAATCATGAATCAAGCCATTCCAAGAGAGTTGTATGCTCAAGGTATTTATTATGTTTCATCAATTTTGGGACTTGGTGCGAAGTTGAAAGGGCATTTAGAGGGAGAGTTTTACTCTGAGCAATTTGATACGTATAGAGAAAAATACTCAAATCCTGAAACGAAATACTATAAGAAGTTGTATGAGTTTGATATCCTTCCAAGACAAATGTCTAGTACCGTTCGAGCAACTGCTGAAAAAAGTTCCGACCTTATTTATGCAAATAGTGGTTTATTAACCATTGAGGATTCTATTAAAACCTTTGTTGACCGCTATTCACACTATGACAAGTGTCAACAGGCAAAAGCTTTATTAGATAAACTACTATTGAGAACAAATGCAGTAATTACAGAGAAAAACGAAGATTTACGTAGTAGAGAGGCAGAATTAGAGGCTAATCTTGATGGCCAAAAATCTGTCATTGTTGAAAGATTGAAATCCACTTCATTATCCCAAAAAAATGACCTTTTGATCAAGTATCCAAAAGAAATGAAGATTTTCCAAGAGCGTCTAATGAAACAGATTGAAAAAGGGGATGTTTTAGATCGTTATAATGAAATACACAAAGAGATACTCTCATTAAATCCAACTTTAAATTTAACTGAGCATCAACAAATTGATATTAGTAATCTAAAATTAGGAAATATCAGTAATGAGTTTAGTAACTATCTCAGTGTTACACGTGAGAACAAGACAAAGAAAATCAATTTAGAGAATCTAGCTTCTGCACAAACAGTTGATTATTTTAGAAATCAATTTGTAGAAGAACTTTATTTGTCAAGGGTTGAATTTGAGCGTATTTCTAGCAGTTTTTGGTCTAATCATGCTTCTGAGATAAAATCTCATTTTGAGCGTATTATTTCAGGTGATATGGGGCTTGAACCAGAAAAACGTCAAAAGCTTTCTCACTTGATTCTATCTTATGAAGAGATAGATTTTACTCAATTGAATCTTGAAAAGTTTAGTAAAGAAGAACTCAGTTATGTCTTTAGATTGGGTGATTTTACTTTGAGATCAAGTAAAGTTAACGCGTCTGGCCTTAAGAAGACCTATAATGATTTATTTAAATCAAAGATGACAGAATTTGCAGGAAGTATTTGTTCGGAACACGAGAAAGCTTTTAAAATTTGGCTAGTAAATCTTACAAGTATAATTGTTCAAAATATTATTGAATTTAGTCCAGAATTAAGTGCTTTGAATACGAAAATTCAGAAAACAAGAAATGAAGTTGCAAGCTTAGAGGAGCAACAGCAACAAATTGAAAATTATACTAACCAGATTAAACAAATGATTACTTGGAAATAGTTTTTTTGTAGGTGAATCTTATGGGAATAAAAAACATTATTAATAAGGCAGGAGCTAAGGCCGCAGATAAAGTTGCTAAACTTTCATCTTTGAGCCCTGAGCAACTCAAACAAGTTGAGGAGCAAAGAGAGAAATATCTAGCTGATCAACCTAATATTAGTGATGAGGAATTAACGAATCGCTTATTAGCTTCATGTGGAGTAGAGATTTTCAATTCGTATTTGGAACAGATAAAAGAACTCTATGTTCCTATCGAAAATAAGGTAGAATTTGGTACAGACTTTCAGGAATCATATAATATCAGGTATTTCAATATCACAAAATGGGTCGTTGACAAAAAAGAAAATAGTTTAGAAAAACTAGTTAATGTCTATGAAGTACTTTCTAACGAAGACTGTAATATTGCTCTCGTCTTCAATCGAACTGAGACCAATACAGAAGTTTTTCTGGCTGTAGTAAATACTAAGAATGATTCTGATAATGTCAATGTCGAAAATTATCGCAAGCGATTGTTAGAAGCCATTAAAGGTAATTTTCCTGGATCTACAGTTCAAAATGAGAGGGGAATTGGAAGGATTCCTTGTCTAGCAAACTCTAAGCCTTATTCGGTGGCAACGGTGTCTAATTTACCAACTGCCAAATCTGAAAAATTTATTAGTCAAACCATTGAAAAATTGATTGATGGTGTCATTCCTTCACAACCATCCGAAAACTATACCTTAATCCTCTTGGCAAGTCCTATCCAGGATATAGAAAATAGAAAGTTGCGTTTGTCTGAGCTATTTTCAGCCTTAGCTCCTTATGAAAAATGGCAAACCAACTATACTTTCACAGCTTCAGATGCAACGACCTCTATGGCTACTTTTGGAGTCAATGTTGGAGCCAGTGCTGGTATCCAACATGGTAAGAATCAGTCAGTTAACCAATCTTCTGGTGATACGCAAACAAGCGGTGAATCTCAAACGGATTCGTCTGGACAAACGGATGGTACCAATACATCTCATACAGATGGAACAAATAAAGGATCATCACATACTACTGGTGGCAGTCTTGAAGGGACGCCATTTGGAGTGGGAGCAACTGTTGACTATCATTACTCTAAAAATCATGGAACAAGTACTGCAGACTCTATTGGTCAATCGACTACAAAAACTGTTAGCCGTGCCCTCGCTAAAACCGCTAGTCGTGCCTTATCTCAAACGGTTGGACAAACCTTGGGCTCTTCAAGTGGTGTTAACTTAGGTTCTAATATCGGTGCTAATTTTGCGCGTGCCTCAAATGTGACTGCTACTCTTGGTAAGAACGAGGGCATTACCCAGTCCTTTACCAATCATAATATTTCCCACGCCCTTAAGGTCCTTGAAGAACAGATGAAACGTTTTGAAAAAGGAACAGCTATGGGTATGTGGGAGTTCGCTGCCTATGTACTCAGTGAAGACCAGAATATTGCGAATAATGTTGCTCATACATACTTAGCCTTGACCCAAGGAGAAGAGTCATTTATGAGTCAGTCTTCAGTTAATTTATGGAGAGGAGATTTGGGTGAGAGCAGTGGTGATGCAGAAGAAATAGTTGCTTATCTAAGAGAATTACGCCATCCCTTATTTGGACTGAATCCTAATCTGCTATTAGCTGATTCAACCTTTAATGTCTATCCATCTATTGTGACTCCAACAGTACCTCTTACTGGTCAAGAATTGGCCTTTTCATTGAACTTCCCTAGAAAATCTATTCCAGGACTACCGATTTTAGAGTGTGCAGAGTTCGGACGAAATATTGCTAAATTTGATGAAGAAGATGTTACTAATAAGATGCTTCATTTAGGAGATATTTTCCATATGTATCATAAGGAAGATGTACCTGTTAACCTTAGACAAAACTCTTTGGCTTCGCATGTTTTTGTAACAGGAAGTACGGGTTCTGGTAAGAGTAATACGATTTATCAACTCCTCAATGAAGGTAGAAATAATGGCTTGAAATTCCTAGTTGTTGAACCTGCAAAAGGAGAATATAAGCATGTCTTTGGTAATCACGACGATGTTTCAGTTTATGGAACGAATCCTCAGTTAACACCTTTGTTGAGGTTGAATCCTTTTAGTTTCCCTAAAGAAATTCATATCTTAGAGCATCTAGATAGGCTAGTCGAAATTTTCAATGTGTGCTGGCCGATGTATGCGGCTATGCCAGCGGTTTTAAAAAAAGCTGTAGAACAATCCTATCAGGATTGTGGATGGAATCTCCTTGAATCAACCAACCCTTATGGTAGACTGTATCCAAATTTCAATGATATAGCAGACAATATTAAGACGATAATTGATTCCAGTGAATATGATGATGAGAATAAAGGAGCTTACAAGGGAGCTTTATTAACTCGAATCGAATCTCTGACAAATGGAATTAATGGCCTAATCTTTTCAAATGATGAACTCACCAATGAGCATCTATTTGATTCAAATGTCATCGTTGACCTCAGTAGAGTTGGTTCCACTGAGACTAAATCTTTGCTAATGGGTATTTTGGTCTTGAAACTGCAAGAGTATCGCATGGCTAACGGGGATATGAATGCCGAATTAAAACACATCACTGTGCTTGAAGAAGCTCATAACCTCCTAAAACGCACATCAACAGAACAAATGGCTGAATCAGCTGATCTCTTAGGTAAAAGTGTGGAGATGTTGGCAAATGCCATTGCTGAAATGCGAACATATGGAGAAGGATTTATTATTGCTGATCAAGCTCCAGGTTTAATGGATTTGTCAGTTATCCGAAATACCAATACTAAGATTATCATGCGATTACCTGATTTTTCAGATCGTGATTTAGTAGGGAAGTCAGCTAATCTAAATGATGACCAAATCATAGAACTTGCCAAATTACCAAAGGGAGTTGCAGCAGTCTATCAAAATGAATGGATTCAACCAGTTTTATGTAAGGTTGAGAAGGTGGAATATGATAAGACTGACTATCAATATAATGGAAATAGTTATTTTGATACCTTAAGTCCGAGTATTAATTTAAAGTTAACTGCATTGTTAACAGGAAACAATTCATTTGATGAGATTACAAAGAAAGAATTAAAGTTTGATATTTTAAATTCTACTTTAAGTAGAAAATATGTTCGTCAAATTTTAGATTATTGTGATGAGACTGTTTATGAAGTGAAAATGACTCAAATTGCTCCAATTATAGCTCAATTATATCCGGAAACAATGAAGGCTATTCGTAATGTTGGAATGAAATCACAAGATTATAAAGCATTAACTAATGCTGTAATTAGAGAACTCCATAAAGAAGTTGATGGTCCATTGACGAACCAATTGCAAATAAATATTGTTCAGGCATTAATGACTCAGTATTACTTTAACGAGTTGAACGATAGTTCAGAACTTGAAAATTGGCAAAACAGAGGAGGGATATTTTGAGTATTGAAAAAGTTAAAAGAATAGACACAGGTGTCTCAAATATAGAGGCACAAAATACCTTGTTTAATCCTGATCTGAAATTAGGTACGAGTGAAGTCGATAATTATTCTCGAATAGAAGGTAATCAAATTACAAAAACTGAATTAACAGATGATGACCGATTAAAAATAATGGAAGAAACAGGTTGGTCAAAAGACTTAATAAGTAGTTTCAGATGGAAAGAAGAAGTTGAGGTATATAAGGATCAGAACCTAAGTGAAAAACAAGTTGATGGTAGACAGGTTTTACAACGAGGTGATATTGACCCTAACATCAAGGATGAACAAGGCAGAAATAATAAAGAACGAATGGAAAATGGTAAAGCCCCCATTGTTGATGGTAAGCCTGTTGAACTGCATCACATTGGTCAAAGACAGGACTCTCCATTTGCAGAGTTAACGAGTTCAGTACATAAAGAAAACTATAGAAATCTACATGATGTTCCTCCTCAACCATCTCAGATTGATAGAAAATCATTTGCAAAAGAAAAAGCAGACTATTGGAAGAAAAGAGCGGAGGATTTCTAATGTCAAACTTTATCAATAGAATTAAATCAATTAAGCATGTAGAATTTTCGAAAGGTGCAACCAAAGAACAAATTAGAGATGCAGAAAAGACATTACAACTAAAATTTCCTAAGGATTATAGTGATTATTTGAATGTGTTTGGATGCATTAGCTTTTTTGGAACTGAATGGACGGGGTTAAATGGAGCGGATTATCTAAATGTTATTAATGCAACTGTTGCAGCCAGAGAAACTTATAGTGATTTTCCGATAAACATGTTTATTATCGAAGATCTTGGATTTGATGGCTATTTAATACTTTCGAATTCTAAAGGGGCTATTTTTGAATGGCAGTATGGAAATTGCACTAAAATCCATACTAGTTTAGCAGATTATTTGAATGAGTGTTTAGAAAGGATAGACTAGTATATCATTAATGATTTATAGAATCTCACTACTCATGTTGGTGGGATTTTTTGTGTCTTTCCAAGTCACCATAAGTGCGAAATCTTCTCAAAAGCGTTACACTTAAGGCGTGGAGATGCAAGTATCTATTGAAGGGAGTGTTAAAAATGTCAAATCTAAATAATCATATAATCTATCTTGCTGGTGGCTGTTTCTGGGGCGTGGAGGAATACTTTTCACGTGTTCCTGGTGTGCTTGATGCGGTTTCGGGTTATGCTAATGGACGTAGTGAGACCACTCGCTATGAACTTATTGGTCAGACGTGCCACGCTGAAACTGTTCAGGTAACCTATGATGCTAGCAAAGTGTCATTGCGAGAGATTTTGCTACATTTCTTCCGTATTATCAATCCCCTTAGTAAAAACAAGCAAGGCAATGATGTGGGAACCCAGTACCGTACGGGTGTTTACTATACTGATGTCAATAACTTGCCAATTATCGAGCAAGTTTTCCAAGAAATGACTGAGCAATACGGCCAGCCTTTGGCGGTTGAATTGTTGCCTCTGAAGCACTTTATTCCTGCAGAGGATTACCATCAAGATTATCTCAAGAAGAATCCTAATGGCTACTGTCATATCAATGTCCATCAGGCAGCTAGTCCGGTCATTGATGCCAGTGCTTATCACAAGCCAAATCAGGAGGAGCTTAAGGAAAGCTTGAGTCCAGAAGCCTATGCTGTGACCCAGGAAAATGGAACGGAGCGTGCCTTTACAAGTCCTCTTTGGAATCATTTTGAACCAGGGATTTATGTTGATGTAGTGACTGGTGAACCTCTCTTTTCCTCCAAGGACAAGTTTGATTCAGCCTGTGGCTGGCCGAGTTTCTCTCGCCCCATTAGTCCTGAGGTAGCCAATTACAAGGAAGACCATTCTCACAATATGGAACGCATTGAGGTCCGTAGTCGTGTGGGTGATTCTCATCTTGGCCATGTCTTTCCAGATGGTCCAAGTGACAAGGGTGGTCTACGCTATTGTATCAATGGCGTAGCGACACGATTTGTGCCTAAAGCCGATATGGAAAAAGAAGGTTACGCCTACTTACTTGACCAAGTAGACTGATTATTCACTAGTATTAAGAGATTTTCTAGCAGAAGCTTATCATAAAATAAGAGGTTGGTACTGCTTGCTACCAGCCTCTTTTGTATGTAAAAGAATTTATTGAAAGCCCTTTAAAGCTAACATAACATGTGACCTAACCGTTCAGGACAAAAAAGTGACCTTTCATTACATTTTTTAACAATTTAGGCAAAATTGTTTTACGTTTCAAATAAAAAAATAGTACACTATAATAGTGAGAAATCTGACAAGTGTAAATGTGTCCTTCTCCTTGGCTTTTGCTGGTTTTGGCGTCTGTAAACATTATTGTACTTTGTGTAATAATGAGTCTTCCCAACCTCCCAATATGATTTTATATGTCTTAACTTACCAAAACAAGACTAGCAAGAGAATACTAAGATATTTCCTTAAGAAGTAATGACAGCGCTTGTTAGATTTTGTGATAACATTCAGATAGTCCTAAGGACTATGTTATTGTGCTAAACCTTTTTGACGGAGATTATTATGGAATGGATGAATAAACTAATCATATTAATAGCCATTTGTGTCTTGTGGTTCTGGTCTTTTCTTTTACTTCCTAAAACAGGGGAGAAAGTAGTTTATGTTTATCATTTCCTAGCTCTATGTGGTTTAGCCATGATTTATGTTGCCCTAGTTGATCCAGCTGGTCTCTGTGATACTTTTTTCAATATTAAACATCTATGTTTTCATTAATGAATCCAGTTTGGTAATAGGTCAGGAAAATCTGAATTTAATTAATCACTCATCAAAAGAAGCTTTCTGTGTATTGATAACAGTTTATCTGTTTTCAATATGCAGGAGGTTTTTTTCTGTATTATCGAGATTTGGACATAGAAAAAGCAGTCGGAAAAGACTGCTTCAGGTGTGTTACTGTTGTGATTCGTATCGTTTGACGATTCTATTTAAGCGCCATTGGTAACAGAGACCACTGACGATAAGACTGGCAATCAGGCCAATCCAGTAACTATAGGGACCAAGTCCAGTGACTTTTTCAAGCAAGAAGCCAACTGGGAGGGTGATGCCCCAGTAGGTTAGGACACCGAGATAAAAAGGTACCTTGGTATCTTTATAGCCACGTAGGATTCCTTGAAGCGGAGCCGCAAAGACATCTGCCACTTGGAAGAAGAGGCTATAGGTCATGAAAATGGCCGTCATTCTCAAAAAGTCAGGCTCATGCCCATAGAGTTCTGCCAAATCATAACGCAAGAAATAAAGGAAAATCAAGGTAAAGATAGAAAATCCCAGGGCTGTCAACCGTCCCAGCTTGCTGTAGCTCTTGACGGCATCCATGTGTCTAGCCCCAAATTCGTAGGAAATAATGATAGCCATGGCACTGGAAATGCTGAGAGGAAAGGCATACATGAGATTTGAGAAATTCATGGCCGCCTGGTGACTAGCAATCACTAGTGACGGATACTTAGACATCACCAGACCAACACCTGAGAAGATAGCAACCTCCGCAAAGACCGTTCCACCAATAGGGAGACCTAGTTTAAGGGCGTCAAGCAGAGCTGCTTTATCAAGGGGTTGAACCTTTTCAATGTGGTAGGGCTTAATCTTTTTATGCTTTCTGATAACCGTGATGGAAATAAGGAGAAGGGCCCAGTAAGCCAATGAAGTTCCAAGCCCAGCTCCAGCTCCCCCTAACTCTGGTAAACCAGCAATGCCATAGATGAGGAGGAAATTGAAGAAACCATTGAGAGGTAGGAGCAGAAGCATGAGGTACATGGAAAGGCGCGTGAGGCCAAGTGCATCAAGAAAGGAGCGAACCACGCTAAAGAGTAGGAGGGGAATGATACCAAGACTCAAAAATCGCAGATAACCAAGGGCGACTTTTCTGACCAAAGGCTCCAGACCTAGATGGTTCAAAACCAAAGGTGCCCCCAGAAAAACAAGGGCAAAGAGGATAAGTGATAGACCCAAAGCCATATAAAGAAATTGATAGAAATCAGGTGCCACTCGGTCCTTGCGACCTGCCCCTAGATGGTGTCCGATAATAGGAACCAAGGCAGAGACGATACCTGTTAAAAAGGTGAAAAAAGGACTCCATAAACTCGTTGCCATGGCTACCCCCGCCAAGTGTAGGGTATCGTATTGACCAGTCATAGTAGTGTCCACAAAGGCTGCCGAAAAGTTGGCAAATTGATAAATCAGTATGGGCACAAAAATCTTGAAGAAAACAAGAAATCGCTCACGGAGAGAATGTGTTTCGTGCATTCTGTTTTCCTTTCTAAATTTTTCAAATTATATAATTATTGTACAACTGTTATCCAATAAAGTCTATAATTGACAGAAGGTTTGGTCCCATTCTCTCAAATTATCGTCATCACCAATAAAAGCCAAGTAGTGGAGAATTTCTTTATGTATAGTTTTTCCCATATTCTTATCGATAAATTTATAAAGGTATGCAGCCTCTAGTTCTTTAAGATAGAGTTTTTGTAACATGAAATAATCTGGTAATTGAATAGTTTTTAGTTCGTTTAGATAGTAATCACTATCTTCTTGATTTCCGTAAAGAATGATTTGGAAAATACAACGAC
>OVXK01000220.1_pt1 | contig 15109 bp, 16 predicted proteins | sample 1732021 | NCBI WGS metagenome assembly OVXK01 (sample SAMEA4413051, study PRJEB24355) | metagenome | biome: human; feature: gut; material: faeces | place: United Kingdom | collected 2010 | reverse complement strand
ATTACCCACTATCAACGCTTATGTTGGCTGGTATTAAGGAAATCCTCATCATCTCAACACCACAGGACCTTCCACGTTTTGAAGAGCTCCTTGGTGATGGTTCTGAGTTCGGTATTTCCCTTTCTTATGCAGTACAGCCAAGTCCAGATGGATTGGCTCAAGCCTTTATCATTGGTGAAGACTTCATTGGTGACGATAGTGTTGCACTTGTCCTCGGGGATAACATTTTCCACGGCAATGGTCTTTCTGCCATGCTTCAACGTGCTGAAGCAAAAGAAAAAGGAGCCACAGTCTTTGGTTATCAAGTTAAGGACCCAGAACGTTTTGGTGTTGTTGAGTTTGACGACAATATGAATGCCATCTCGATTGAGGAAAAACCTGAGCATCCAAAATCAAACTTTGCTGTAACTGGTCTTTATTTCTATGACAATGATGTTGTGGAAATTGCCAAAAACATCAAGCCAAGCCCTCGTGGCGAACTTGAAATCACGGATGTTAACAAGGCTTACTTAGAACGTGGAGATCTCTCTGTTGAGCTTATGGGACGTGGCTTTGCTTGGTTGGATACAGGCACTCACGAAAGTCTCTTGCAAGCTGCTCAGTACATCGAAACAGTTCAACGTTTGCAAAATGTCCAAGTAGCTAACCTTGAAGAGATTGCCTATCGCATGGGTTATATCACTAAAGAACAGGTTCTTGAATTGGCACAACCACTTAAGAAAAACGAATACGGACAATATTTGCTCCGTTTGATTGGAGAAGCATAATGACTGAACAATTTTTTGGTAAAGAACTAGCTGCCCGCAAGATTGATGCTATCCCAGGTCTGCTTGAATTTGATATTCCTGTTCATGGAGATAACCGTGGATGGTTCAAGGAAAACTTCCAAAAGGAAAAGATGTTGCCACTTGGTTTTCCAGAGTCATTCTTTGCAGAAGGAAAATTGCAAAATAACGTTTCTTTCTCACGTAAAAATGTTTTGCGTGGCTTGCACGCTGAGCCTTGGGATAAATACATCTCAGTAGCAGATGAAGGAAAGGTTCTTGGAACTTGGGTTGACCTCCGTGAAGGCGAAACGTTTGGGAATACTTACCAAACTGTTATTGATGCCTCAAAAGGAATCTTTGTTCCTCGTGGTGTTGCCAATGGTTTCCAAGTTTTGTCTGACAAAGTGTCATATAGCTACCTCGTAAACGATTACTGGGCACTTGAACTTAAACCTAAATATGCCTTTGTCAACTACGCTGACCCAAGCCTTGATATTAAGTGGGAAAACTTGGAAGAAGCAGAAGTCTCAGAAGCAGATAAAAATCACCCATTGCTCAAAGACGTTAAACCACTAAGAGCAGAAGATTTGTAAGAATAAACCTTGCACAGTATTTTTGCGACTGCAAGGAGCCTGGTAGTATCGTTCCTGCCCTAGTGATAACAAGATTGCCGTAGGGAATCTTGTAGGGAAATCCGGAGACTTCGGCTTCGGATTTAGCCATGAAACCGAAGGGTTGTTGGCGTCCCTCACTAGCGAAAGGAACGATAAAAAAACTAAAATTTTTGGAGAAAAAATGACTGAATATAAAAATATCATCGTAACCGGTGGCGCAGGTTTCATCGGTTCAAACTTCGTACACTATGTCTACAACAATCATCCAGACGTACATGTGACTGTCCTTGACAAACTCACTTACGCTGGTAACCGTGCTAACATTGAAGAAATCCTTGGTGACCGTGTTGAATTGGTTGTTGGTGATATTGCTGATGCTGAATTGGTTGATAAATTGGCTGCTAAGGCTGATGCTATCGTTCACTATGCGGCTGAAAGCCACAATGATAATTCATTGAACGACCCATCACCATTTATCCACACAAACTTCATTGGTACTTACACACTCTTGGAAGCTGCTCGTAAATACGATATTCGTTTCCACCACGTATCAACAGACGAAGTGTATGGTGACCTTCCATTGCGCGAAGATCTTCCTGGACACGGTGAAGGTCCTGGTGAAAAATTCACAGCAGAAACAAAATACAACCCATCGTCACCTTATTCATCAACTAAGGCTGCTTCAGACCTTATCGTTAAAGCATGGGTGCGTTCATTTGGTGTTAAGGCAACTATTTCAAACTGCTCAAACAACTATGGACCATACCAACACATCGAAAAATTCATCCCACGTCAAATCACCAACATCTTGTCAGGAATTAAACCAAAACTTTATGGAGAAGGTAAAAATGTCCGTGACTGGATTCACACTAACGACCATTCAACTGGTGTTTGGGCTATCCTCACTAAAGGTCGTATCGGTGAAACTTACTTGATTGGTGCTGATGGTGAAAAGAACAACAAGGAAGTTCTTGAACTCATCCTTGAAAAAATGGGTCAACCAAAAGATGCTTACGATCGTGTAACAGACCGTGCTGGTCATGATTTGCGTTACGCTATTGACTCAACAAAATTGCGTGAAGAACTTGGTTGGGAACCACAATTTACAAACTTTGAATCAGGTTTGGAAGAAACAATCAAGTGGTACACAGATCACCAAGACTGGTGGAAAGCCGAAAAAGAAGCTGTTGAAGCTAACTACGCTAAGACACAAGAAGTGCTTAAATAATTGGGAAATCTATCACTTCCAAGCTAGTGATAGATTTTTCTATTAAGAAATATTAGGAGAGATGATGAATAGAAAAGAATGGATTGAGTATTTTGAAGCGATTAATAATCGTAAGCCCACTATTCAGGAGTGTCAGCAGGCCCTTCTAAATGGTGAATTTGTTATGGAAGGAAAACAAGCTACTTTTTCTAACAATGGAAAGTCTGTGACTGAAGGAGCCATGCCTTTACCAAATCAAATGAATGGTCAAATGGTCAACCCAGCTTATTCACAACAAATGGTCTTTGTTAAGAAGAAAAAGTTTGGCAAGAAGACTTTTATTGGTCTTGGGATTGCTTTATTTCTTGTTGTAGCAACAAGTCTTGGCCTCTTTTTGTTTTCTTCCAAAGGAACAAACTTGGGTGGCTTGTGGGTAAATGGTAATAATGCTGGTTTGGTTTATGAGTTAAGTGGGAAAAAGTCAAAACTTGTTGCAGGCCATAGGGAAGAAGAAATCAAAGAAATCTCTATTGGCCAGAAAGTAAGACAGAAGTTTGAAACAAGCTTAGAGGACGTCAGTGATTCAAAACTAAAAACGATTGCTGATTTTGACAAGAAATACCAATTACAGACAAAAGAGATAATACTGGTTAAGACGAAATGGGAATGGTTTGGCTACTATAATCTGATTCAGAAAGATGGGACAAACTTAGTTCTAGATTTATTCTTATCAGACCTCTACTACGGATCAAGAAGTACCAAAGATTTAAAAAAGAAATGTCTTTTTCATAAGGCAGAGGTTCCAAAAGCCTTTGTTGGAAAATGGAAGACATATGATGATGAAAATGAATCAGAAGGAGAAGGGACTATCTCTGAAAATGGGGTTGTTACTACAGATTCTGATGGTAAAGATATCTTAATTGCTAAACCTTTAAAAGAATATCTGGCGGATCAATCAGGCAGCGTTGATAATGATAAGGTGCAAAAAGAGTTTGCTAAAATACAGAAGTCTCTTAAGTCACATGGTTATCAGGCTAAGAGTGTTAATGACATCTACCACAATGCGAGAAATTCATACTATTATGTCCTTGTAGATGGTGGCAAGCGCATTATTGTCTTGGAGGATAGCTCCAACCTTCCCTCTATACGGGTTATATTGAAAGATAAGACAAATAGTAATTAGGATACCTCTAGCAGATAAGAAGTGCTTAGATCATATCCCAAAGTCTATCATTCCTCAAGGAGTGATGGACTTTTTTATTACTTATAAATACGACATTAACTTATGACAGCAATACAATTAATTACATAAATGTTACAAAAATTACACAAAGTACTTGATTTTTGTAACAAAATAGATATAATAGACATATAGAAAAGAGGTTTATGAAAATGAAAAGAAAAGTTATCCGTGTTTGCTCCCTTGTTTTGTTGTCTGTAGCTGTTTCTACAGCACTTGTCGGATGTGGCTCTAAGTCAGAAAAAGACACTACAGCATCATCTACAACGTCAACTTCTAAAGTAGTGAAGTCATCTGCTAAAACAAAAACATCTGAGAAGAAGTCTGCTAAAAAGGCTAAGACAGAAGCTTCAGCTTCAAAGGATTCTCAAGGTCAAGAAGAAGCGAGTGCTCCTGAAGCTAGCTCATCAAAAAATCAAGCCACAGCTGGAAATGATACTCAAGCAGGGACAAATGGTAGTGTTGCTTCTGAGTCAAACAAGTCTAGTCAAGCAACAGCTGATACCCAAAGTGACGCTCCTGTCCCAGCAGCTTTGGTTGGAACTTGGACTGGTACGAGTCCTCAAGCAACAGATATTAGTTTTACAGTTGATGCCGAAGGAAACATCACTTCAAAGGCAAATTTCAATGTTGATTACGAACCCTATCGTCAAAGCTCTACAACTGCAAAAGCTGTTCAAATTTCTGGAAATCTCTATGTTTGGGAGGGTGGCGATTTTTCTACCTTGCTTCCTGGGATTACAGGACTAGGGGGAGCTGGTTTCCAAGCTAAGCCTGGCTTTATTCTTGAAAATGGAACTTACACGCCAGTTCAATTCATCTCTGACTTGGGACCAACCTTTGATTATAGCAACTATAATGCTTTCCCATTCTCATTAACAAAATAAAGTATAGAAGCTATCTGGAGAGATGGCTTCTTTTTTGGCTTTAAACTCTTATTTTTCAAGGTCTCATTTCTGCTTAAAAAATGGTAGAATAGTTACATGCAAACAAAACCAACGTCAGCCTATGTGCACATTCCATTTTGCACACAAATTTGTTATTATTGTGACTTTTCTAAGGTCTTTATTAAAAATCAGCCCGTTGATGACTACCTACGGGCTTTGATTCGTGAGTGGGAGCTTTTAGATATCAGGGAGCTTCGCACCCTTTATATTGGTGGTGGGACACCGACAGCTATTTCTGCGGAGCAATTGGACTACCTTTTAAGCAATCTTCAGAAGAACTTGGATTTGTCTAAGTTGGAGGAGTTTACTATTGAGGCCAATCCTGGGGATTTGACGATTGATAAGATTGAGGTGCTCAAAAAATCAGCTGTTAATCGCGTATCTTTAGGGGTTCAGACCTTTGATGATAAGCACTTGCGTCAAATTGGTCGCAGTCACAATCAGGCACAGATTTACGAAAGTATTGATAGCTTAAAGGCTGCTGGTTTTCATAATATTTCTATTGACCTCATTTATGCACTACCTGGTCAAACCATGGATCAGGTCAAGGAAAATGTGAGAAAGGCACTGGAACTGGATATTCCACACCTAAGTCTCTATAGTTTGATATTGGAACATCACACGGTCTTTATGAATAAGATGCGTCGAGGTAAGCTCAATCTCCCAACGGAGGACTTGGAAGCAGAGATGTTTGACTATATTATCCAAGAGTTGGAAAACAATGGTTTTGAGCACTACGAGATTTCAAACTTTACCAAACCTGGGATGGAGAGTCGTCACAATCTCATGTATTGGAATAATGATGAGTATTATGGTGTGGGTGCTGGAGCCTCTGGTTATGTCAATGGTGTTCGTTATCGCAATAGAGGCCCTATTCAGCATTACCTAAAGGCTATAGCTGAGGATGGCCATGCTAGACTTCACGAAGAACATCTGACTAAGGCGGAGATGATGGAAGAGGAGTTCTTCCTTGGTTTGCGTAAAAAGTCGGGAGTGTCCATCAAACGTTTTGAAGAGAAGTTTGGCTTGTCATTCGCGGATACTTATGGAGACATTGTAAAAAAACTACAGGAAGATGGGCTCTTGGTCAAGGATCTAGAGGTGGTTCGTATGACTAAACGAGGACTCTTTTTGGGTGATAGTGTCGCTGAACAATTTATCTTGGAGGATTAGATGGGATTAAAATTTAGTATTCCTTATCAGATTCCGTTTTATGAGACGGATATCACGCATCAGGTAAAATTACCGCACTTATTGGCGTTTTCATTGCAAGTATCTGGTATGCAGTCAGAATCTCTGGGAAATACGGATAAGGACGTTTTTGATAAGTACGGTCTGGTTTGGATTGTGACAGACTATGCGATTGAGATTGACCGTCTGCCTCGCTACAATGAAAAAGTGACGATTACAACGGAAGCTATTTCCTATAATAAGATTTTCTGTTACCGTAATTTTTACATCACAGATGAAACTGGTCAGCAAATTATGCTCTTTAAGACTACTTTTGCTCTCATGGATTATGAAACGCGTAAGGTAGCAGAAGTGCCAGATGAGGTGGTAGCACCTTACGAAGCAGATAAGACTAAAAAGTTGCTTAGAGGGCCTCGCTATAAGGCTTTGGAAAATCCAATTGAGACTTTATATCGTGTGCGTTATTTTGACCTAGATATGAATGGCCACGTTAATAATAGCAAGTACTTGGAGTGGATGTTGGATGTTTTTGATTTGGACTTTTTGACCAAGTACACACCAGCCCATATTGACCTCAAGTATGTTAAGGAAATTCATCATGGGTCAGAGATTTATTCAGGCTACGAGTTTGACCAAGAAAGTTTGAGCAGTCAACATCAAATTTGTGTTGATGGCAATATTCATGCTCAGGCTATTATCCAATGGAAAAAAATAGGAGACGAGTAAGATGACATATAAAGGTTATTTGATTGATTTAGATGGAACCATTTACAAGGGCAAGGACCGTATTCCTGAGGGAGAAGCCTTCGTTAAGGAGTTACAGAAGCGTCAGATTCCCTATCTTTTTGTGACTAATAATAGTATGCGTACACCAGGGATGGTGCAAGAGCTTTTGCGTAATCAGTGTGAATTGGAAACGCCCCTTGAGACCATTTACACAGCTACTTTGGCGACAGTTGACTACATGAACGATATGAATCGTGGCAAGACGGTTTATGTTATCGGTGAGACTGGGCTTAAATCTGCTATTGCGGAAGCGGGATATACGGTAGATGAGGAAAATCCTGCCTATGTTGTTGTTGGTTTGGACCGTGAAGTCACTTATGAAATGTTGGTTAAAGCAACGCTTGCCATCCACAAAGGGGCTATATTTATTGGAACTAACCCAGATTTGAATATCCCAACTGAACGTGGTCTTCTTCCAGGTGCTGGTTCCCTCTTAGCTCTTATCGAGGCGGCTACCCGTGTGAAACCAATCATTATTGGTAAGCCTAAAGCTATTATCATGAACAAGGCTCTTGAAATCCTTGGGACAGAACGTAGCCAAACTATTGTGGTTGGTGACAATTACTTGACTGATATTACAGCTGGTATTAAAAATGACTTTCCAACACTTCTTGTGACAACTGGATTTACCAAGGCAGAAGAAGTTGCGAATTTACCAGTAAAACCAGACCATGTGCTTTCTAGTCTAGCGGAGTGGGATTTTGATGCGAACTAAGATTGAGGCTGTTCTGACTCCGATTTGGCTCTTGGCCCTGTCTATCCTAGTGACGATTTATCTGGCATGGGGCTTCTATTATTTTGATATTGACTGGATGCATCTTTTGGACTATGTCATTCTTGGCAAGACAGAGCTCTGGCATAATTTCAATATCCTAATGCAGTATCTGACATTTCCTTGGGTTGGTCATCTGTCCATGCCTGATTTTCCATCGTCGGAGAGTGGGCTTAAGCATTTCCATGATGTGAAGTGGATCTTTCATTTGGTACAGGGGCTTGTTATTCTACTAGCTTATCCAGCAGTAACCTCTCTTTGGCGTAATGTGAAGAAAGGGACCTTTGGTCTTTACGTTAAACTTTATATGAGTCTAGCACTCTTGCCGGTCCTTATTGGGGTTGTGGGGCTTTTTCTCGGATTTGATGAGTTTTTTACGCTCTTTCATGAAGCACTCTTTCCTGGGGATAGCAGTTGGCTCTTTAATCCAATCTTGGACCCGATTATCAACGTTTTGCCAGAAGAGTATTTCCTTCAGTGTTTTGTCATTTTCTTTCTTGTCTATGAGGGAATCATGGTGAGTTTGACTTGGTTGGCCCGTAAGCAACTTAAAATGTATTTGAAAAATAAGGAGTAGTTATGTCTATTCGTGATAACCATTTGCATACCCATCATTCTTATGATTCGGATGCGAACTTTACTGATTATTTGACGCATTTTGATGGGGAGATTGTAACGACTGAGCATTATGATCTCTCTAATCCTTATACCAAACAGGATGATGTGCCCGAGTATGAGGCCTATAGTCGTGAGATTGAAAGTCTTAACCGTAAGTATGGCAATCGTATAAAACGTGGTATCGAGATTGGTTATTACCAGCCTAGGGAAAAGGATATTTTAGACTTTCTGGATGGTAAGGACTATGATCTCAAACTTTTATCTGTTCACCATAATGGGGTCAATGATTATCTTGATGATGAGGTAGCTGATATGGACAAGGCAAGCATTATTCAAGAGTATCTGGACAAGTTGGAGTACGCTATTGGTCGTGTGGACGCAGATGTTTTGGCCCACTTTGACTATGGTTTTCGCTTGTTTGACGTGACTGTTGATGAGCTAAAAGCTTATGAAGAACAGCTCAAACGTATTTTCCAGAAAATGATTGCTAATGATTTGGCTTTTGAGCTGAATGCAAAGAGTATGTATCTCTATCATCACGAAGACCTCTACCGTTATGCTCTAGGCCTTGTTAGGGATTTGGGATGTCGCAAGTATTCTATTGGGTCTGATGGTCATAAATTAGAGCATTTCCGTCTGAACTTTGACAAGATTCAGGAGATCTTGAGAGAATTCGGCATTACAGAAGATATGATTATATAGCGAAGACAGCTTCAACTGAAGCTGTCTTTTTCTTAAGGAAAACTTAAAGAAAAAGCGTGGTTATGGGAATTATAGAAGATTTTAAGCTTTGCTTGTTATGCTAATTTCAAGCAAAAGGAACTTATGGTTTCAATCTTATCTTTCAAAATTGGAGGTCTTCTATGAAATTTCTCAAAAGGCATGCCTATGCCTTACTCTTTACCCTTTTTTTGATGGGGGCAAATGTTTACTCTCTCTTAAAGGTCTTTGTCATTCCCTCAGCGGTCTCAACAGTTTCGGCCAATACGACTAGCTCAACCACAGCGTCGTCGACGGCATCTACCAGCACTGGTAAGGTGACTAAGACGGATACGACTTATAAAGATGACAATATGGATATCAAAATCACAACAGGTAAAACCAGTGATACCACTTACTATGTGGCCGATATCCAGCTTTCAAGTGCAGACTACCTTAAAACGGCTTTGGCACAAAATACCTATGGGACCAACATCACCGACACTACTTCAAGTATTGCTCAGCAAAATAATGCTATCTTTGCCATCAATGGTGACTATTATGGAGCTAACCAGTCGGGCTATGTGATTAAAAATGGTCAAGTCTATCGTGATACTGATCGAAACAGTGACTACGAGGACCTTGCGGTATACTCAGATGGTAGCTTCAAGGCCTTTAAGGAGAGTGATACAACAGCTCAAAAATTGGTCGATTCAGGTGTGGTGAACACCTTCGCCTTTGGTCCAACTTTAGTTGAAAATGGTAAGGTAGCTGTATCGGAAAATGAAGAGGTTGGTCAAGCTATGGCTGACAATCCACGTACAGCTATCGGAGTCATCGAAGAGAGTGATGGCAGTGTGCACTATATTGTCATTGTCTCTGATGGTCGTACCAGTGAATCGTCAGGATTGACCCTCTATGAAATGGCAGAGTTGATGAAATCATATGGTGTGACGACAGCCTATAACCTTGACGGTGGTGGCTCATCTACTATGTACTTCAATGGTCAAGTCATTAATAAGCCAACCACAAACGGAAACAAAATTTCAGAAAGGGCGGTGAGCGATATTGTTTACATCGGTTACTAAAAAATCAGCCAGCAAGCACTTTTTCACTTACATTGCTTTAACTATTTTCAGCCTTCTATTCACCTTTGTCTATGAACGTTTTTCTTATGGGGAATCGTCCATGTTTATGCGTATGATGTTTTTTGCACCATTGACTGGAGCACTTATCTATCTGCTAACAGGAGTGGGAATGTCTTGGGTGAAAACACGTCTTTCAAAACTTCTCTTTAATTCGTTTATTGCAGTTGTTGCTAGTGCCTGCTTGGTTAAGGGAATCGTTGAGGTTTCAGGTCGTACGACTAGCGTGGATATGCCTTATTGGTATGTTGCTGCAGGGCTGCTTTGTTTGAGTATTATGACAGGATTTATCAGACCTAGAAAATTGGCTTAAAATAAGAGCTTGGAGTTTTGCTTCAGGCTTTTTGTCTTGCTTTGAAAATTTATTTAGGATAAATATACAAATCATAATATGAAGAAATTATTTTAAATCAGGGAATAGACTAAAGCGATTTTCATAAAAATAACTGAGCAAGATTTTTTGTGACAGGAGTATAGATAACATGAGACTTTTCCTAGCGATAAGAAAGCTTGAAAAAGTGGTGTTTTCAGGAGTTTTTACCACAGTAAAAAGTCTCGTTAGGTATCCACTTAGTTTGAAAAATACACCGAGTCAACTTTCTATCTCTTAGATCTTAACTTCACAGTAGTTTGTTTTTTTTTATAAAATATACAAGAATTTTATTTTTTTACAAAAATATACAAAAAAGGCTTGCATTGTTCTGAATTTTCATGTAGAATAATTTCAAATCTAAATCGTTGAGAGAAAAAGTCTGATCGCTTGACAGAGAATGCGGGAAGCTGAAAACGCATGAGATCAAAGACGACACATTCTTGAGAGCGTATGCGAACTCTGGATGACAGTAGTGTACGACGGGTGGTTCCGTTAGAGACTAGGAGTTACAAGTGAGTCTTTGTGACTTCATGAGGAAGAGGGGGTGACCCCTGTTCGAATTAAGGTGGAACCACGTGCCAACGTCCTTGCAAAAGTTGTTTTTGCGAGGGCGTTTTTTTGTTACCCTTGCTTTAAGGAGATGTAGCTAGCAGTACACTTGGTCGGAGTTGAACAGAAAGGATAAACTATGGAAATCAAAGGATTACGAAAGATTGAACCCTATGTGGCGGGTAGTCAGCCTGCTGAGAAAAATATCATTAAGTTGAATACTAATGAAAATGCCTATGGACCAAGTCCAGCAGTCCATCAAGCTTTAGCCTCCTTTGATGCCCATCAGTTACGCAAGTATTCGACTTTGAATCAAGCGGCTTTGCGTCAAGCCTTATCTGAACAGTTAGGTGTTTCTGCCGATCAAGTGATTATTGGAAATGGGTCAGACGATATTTTGTCAATGGCTTTTCTTGCTTTCTTTAATAGCGAGGAAGAAGTCTTGTTTCCAGATTTGACCTATGGTTTTTACAAGGTATGGGCAGATTTGTATCGCATCCCATTTAGAGAAGTGCCCTTGAACTCTTCATTTGAGATTGATACTCAAGATTATCTGGTTGAAAATGGTGGGATTGTCCTTACTAACCCAAATGCGCCAACAGGTATTTATAAACCTCTCGATCAAATTGAAGAAATCGTAAAGGCCAATCAGTCAGTAGTTGTGATTATTGATGAATCCTATATTAACTTTGGTGGGGAGACTGCCTTACCTCTTCTAGAAAAGTATGACAATGTGTTTATCACAAGGACCTTTTCTAAGGACGCCTCACTTGCAGGCTTGCGTGTCGGTTATGGCATCGGAAGTCCAAAGCTAATGGCTGTGATCAATGCCGTCAAGAATTCGGTCAATCCCTATAATGTGGATAGCATTGCGGAAGTCTTGGCGACTGCAGCCGTTCAGTCATGGGATTATTATGAAGATAGCTGCGCTAAGATTATGGCCACACGTGACTGGTTTAGTCAAGAATTGCAAGCTATTGGTTTTGATGTGCTTCCTTCAAAAACCAATTTTGTTTTGGTCAAACCGCACGGAGTGACAGCAGGGCAATTGTTTGACTATCTCCAAAGTAAGAAAATTTATGTCCGTTATTTTCCAAAAGTGGAGCGTATTTCAGACAGACTACGCATCTCGATTGGAACTCAGGATGAGATGGAGCGCGTACTAATGACAATACAGGAGTTACAAGCATGAAAAAAACGACATTAGCCTTAGGAATGCACGATAAACTTTTCAAACGTGCCCGTACCATGTATCAGATTGAGCATCGTATCTGTGACTTGTTGATGACAAAGGGTTTCCTTCGAATTGAGACACCAACCTTGGAGCATTTCGAAGTCTTTAGCGACGTTGTGGACAATGGTAACTACAATTTCTTTGATAAAAATGGAGATCTTGTTAGTTTACGTCCTGATATTACCAGCCAAATTGGGCGCGTGATTGCTTCGACACAAGTTCATACACCCATAAAATTTTCTTACTCTGGAAAAGTCTTTAACTACAATGAGGAGATGCGTGGCCTATCCAATGAGCATACGCAGGCTGGTATTGAGATTATAGGATTCCCTGTTCACCAGGCCATGGAAGAAGCTGTGATATCTGCTAAAGAGGCTCTGGATGCTGCTGGTGTCAAAAATTACAAGTTTGAGTTTTCACATGCTCGCCTCTTGCAACTCATTTTTGAAGAATTAGACCTTCCAGCTGTAAAAGAAGCAGAGTTGGCGGCCTATATCCGTGACAAATCAATCACAGGCCTCAAGGAATTCACCAAAGAAAATCCAAGTCAATATGACAAGGTCTTGGAACAGTTGCCCTTCCTCTTTGGTGAGACCAAGGCTGTCTTGACCAAGGCTAGACAGTTAACAGATAGTGAAGCCTTTTTGACGGCTCTAGATAGTTTGGAGGTCTTAACCAATCGTCTAGCAGATAGTCTCCCAGAGACGACGCTTGATTTGGCTCAGTTGCCAGCAGTGCCTTACTACACGGGCATGATGTTTAAGGTCTTCGGTGACAAGGTGCCAGATGCCTTTGTGTCAGGTGGGCGTTACGATAAACTATTTGAACGCTTTGGAGCTACTGAGTTAACAGCGGTCGGCTGGGCCATTGATGTCGATTCGATCTATCAAGCAGTACATGATGATGTGGAATTTGGAGGTGACTTGGATGACTAGCACTCAAATCACAATTGCCTTGACTAAGGGGCGTATTGAGAAAGATACGGTTAAATTACTGGAAAAAGCTGGCTTTGATATGTCTTTCATGGCTGATAAGGGCCGTAATTTGATTTTTGAGAGTCCTGATAAACGTTTCCGTTTTCTCTTGGTCAAAGCTCCAGATGTGACCACCTATGTTCGACATGGTGTCGCAGATATTGGGATTGTCGGGAAGGATGTTCTGGTTGAACATCCGACAGGCTATTTGGAAATGTTAGACCTTAATTTTGGCCTTTGTAAATTCTCCGTAGCCTCAACAGAAGACTATAATCCTGATGACCATAAACGTAAACGTATTGCGACCAAGTATCCAACCATTGCAACTGATTATTTTAATCAAAAGGGTGAGGATGTCGAGATTATTTCGATTCAAGGGAGCGTTGAGATTGCCCCTGTTATTGGTCTAGCGGATGCCATTGTCGATATTGTGGAAACAGGGAATACCCTTGTTGCTAATGGCTTAAAAGTTTATGAAGATATTTGCAGGATTTCAGCACGAATGATTGTTAATAAGGCTTCTTTGAAAAATAACAAGGAAGTTCTACCATTCATTTGTAAGATTGAATCACTTGTAGGGAACGAGGAGGTACCGTTCGAATGAAACGATTAACTGGAACAAATAAAGAAATTGCGGAGCTTCTTTATCAGGAGCAATTGGAACTGTCAAAAGAAAATAGAGACGTTGAAAGCACGGTTCAAGCCATTATTGAAGACGTTAAAAAACGTGGAGACGAGGCCCTTCGTGACTATTCAGCTAAATTTGATAAGGTTGACTTGACTGATTTTGAAGTTGGACAGGACTTGATTGATCAAGCCTTTAAAGAGATTGATCCAGAGGTTTACCAAGCCCTAGTTAATGCTAAAGAAAACATTGAATCTTATCACAAGCATCAGTTGGAGACTGGTTTTGAGGACCAACCAAGTGAGGGTGTTATTCGTGGTCAATTGATTCGTCCCATCAATCGTGTGGGTGTTTATGTTCCTGGAGGAACTGCGGCTTATCCGTCATCAGTTCTTATGAATGTTATTCCTGCCAAAATTGCTGGGGTTAAAGAGATTATTATGATTACGCCGCCTCAAGAGCACTTTGTTCCTGCGATTCTGGTAGCCGCCAAATTGGCTGGTGTGGATAGCATTTACCAAGTTGGTGGGGCTCAAGGGGTTGCGGCTTTGGCTTTTGGTACAGAAACAATTCCAAAAGTGGACAAGATTACAGGTCCTGGTAATATTTTCGTGGCGACTGCTAAGAAGCAAGTTTACGGTATTGTCGGTATTGATATGATTGCAGGACCATCAGAAATCGGTGTTATTGCTGATAGTAGCGCTAATCCAACCTATGTGGCAGCCGATCTCTTGTCTCAAGCAGAGCACGATACACGTGCACGCGCCATTTTGGTAACAGATTCTCAAGCCTTGGCTGATGCAGTTGAAAGTGAGATTGAACGTCAACTCAAGCTTTTGCCACGTGAGGCGATTGCTCGTCCATCTGTCGAAAATAACGGCCGTATTATTATTGCCAATGATACAGATGCCATGTTCGAACTCATGAACTTGGTTGCGCCAGAACATTTGGAAATTGCTATGGACAATGCTTATGATTACTTGGAAAAAGTGGAAAATGCTGGTTCCGTCTTTCTTGGTCACTTTACCAGCGAACCAATTGGCGACTACTATGCAGGTGCCAACCACGTTCTTCCGACGACAGCGACTAGCCGCTTTTCATCAGCTTTAGGCGTGCACGATTTTGTCAAACGTATCCAATATACGCAATACGATAAGGCAGCAGTCAATAAGGCCCAGTACGATATCACAACCTTGGCTTATGCGGAAGGTTTGCAGGCCCACGCCAAGGCAATTGAAGTCAGAAACGACAATAATTGAGAGAGTAGAGGAAGAAGTTATGAGACAAGCAGAAATTGAACGTAATACCTTTGAAACCAAAATTAAGTTAAGCCTCAATTTGGATGCTCAAGAACCAGTAGATATTCAA
>OVXK01000217.1_pt1 | contig 15344 bp, 13 predicted proteins | sample 1732021 | NCBI WGS metagenome assembly OVXK01 (sample SAMEA4413051, study PRJEB24355) | metagenome | biome: human; feature: gut; material: faeces | place: United Kingdom | collected 2010 | reverse complement strand
AATGGTCTTATCGAGAGAAATCAAGTTAAACTTATCCGGAATAAGAAGCAAGATGTCCTGCTTAATCAATCATTGGGAAAACTCAATGCTGTTAGAGATATTTTTAAGGCAGAATACCATTCTCTAGAAAATAATCTCCGTCAACTTGTTTTGACAGACTTTATACGTAAGGATTTTCAAATTCATCTAGGCGATAACAGTGCACAATTTACACAACTAGGTGTGCTCTCTTACTTTGAATCTATTCGTAGAGAAATAATTGAACAGTCTTGGACGGTACCTGTGGCTGTATTGACAGGAAGTTTAGTGATTATTCCAACTTCAGCTAAAGAACATCTAGAGCGACTCATTCCTAATTCTCGTTTATCCTATGATGTTATTGGACAGTTGAGCCAAGAAGACTATCTTAAGGTGAGTGTTTCTGGTTCTCACCATGATCTAGTGACTACCCTTACCCAACTTTTCCAAGAAGGACATATTCAGGTGATTATTGGGACCAAGTCTTTATTGGGCGAAGGTTGGGATGCCCCTTGTGTTAACTCCCTTATTTTAGCTAGTTTTGTTGGAAGCTTCATGCTAAGTAATCAGATGCGAGGCCGTGCCATCCGTGTCTGGCCAGACAATCCTAATAAAACCAGTAATATCTGGCATTTGGTTTCTATTAATTTATCACCTAGGAAATGGTTTGAATTTCAAGATGATGAAGAAAAATACGATGAGACATTAGAGCTGCAGTTGTATGCACTTAGTCCTGACTTAGATTTGTTAGATCGGCGTATGACACAGTTTCTGGGTCTCCATTATCAAGAGCCCACTATCGAATCTGGCATTGATCGCCTTGACCTCAATCAAATAACTTTTAGCCAAAAGGGTCTAGAAAAACTTAATCAAAATGCCATTACTCTGTCTCAAAAACGTCAGGAGCTTAAAGACCGGTGGCAAGAAGCTCTACCTCTTAACGAAGAAATGGAAGTTGCTAATGAAGTTGAAGTCGACAAACAATTTTTACCGTTAGCATACCTTAATGATTGGATGAAGGCCTTACTTATTTCTCAAGCCTTTGCTGCCACTTATTTTATTATTGATTTGGGGAGATATCTAATTGTTGGGAAGCCGTTTGTTCATAGTCTACCGATACTTCTACTTGCCCTTCTTCTACTGGCTGTCTTCTGGGGAAGATATTTTATCTACAGGAGTCCTTATAAACGGTCGGAAACATTTGGTAAAGCTATCCACCAAGCCCTTCTTGATTCAGGTCAGATTGAGACTGAAGAGTCTGCTCCTAGAGTGGTAAAAGATAGTAAACAGGCGATTTATAACGCTATCTATCTCAAGGGTGCTAGCATGAGGGAGAAAGAAATCTTTGCTCAGGCTTTGACTGAGTTTTTCGCTCCTATCGAAAATCAACGCTATATCTTAAAGTCTTGTCACAAGGTGAAAGATCAAACCGAATTTTTTGCCGTTCCAAGTATGTTTGAAAAGCGTAAGGCAGATGCAGAGTCTTTCCTCCGACACATCCAAAAAAGTGTAGGAAAATATAACCTCATTTATACGCGAAGTGTTCAAGGTCGTCCTATTCTTCTGGAAGCTCGTATCAAAGCGCTTGGAAATAAGCAAGAACGTACCGTTACACATAAAAAAGTTATGTCAACTTTAGAATGATAAATAGACCTAACCACTTAAACCGTTTTTATCATGTTATAATAAACCAACGACACTATATTGGAGAATTTTATGACACTCACACACATTTTTTTCGACCTTGATGGTACTCTCGTTGATAGTTCTGAGGGAATCCACAATGGTTTTGTTCAAACCTTTGAAAGACTAGGCCTCCCTGTTCCTAGTGACAAGAAAATTCGCACCTTTATGGGACCACCTCTCGAGGTAACCTTTAAAGAAGAGATTAGCGAAGAAGGTGCTGACCAAGCTGTCAAAATTTATCGTGACTATTATGAGACTAAAGGACAATTGGAGGCTCACCTCTATGATGGTATAAAAGAGGTTCTCGAGTACCTTAGTCAAGATCCTAACAAGAAAATCTATATCACGACTTCCAAAAATGAGCCTACTGCTCTAGAAATGTGCGAGTACCTTGGCATCACTGAGTTTTTTGACGGCATCTATGGGGCCACACCTGCTGCTTTCCACAAGGCTGACGTCTTGCAGCGTGCTATTGCTGAAAATAATGCGAATAAGGACCAGTCTGTCATTGTTGGCGACACCAAGTATGACATGATTGGCGGAAAAACAGTTGGTATCAAGACCTTGGCTGTTACCTGGGGATTTGGGACAAACGAAACCCTCTTGGCAGAAAATCCTGATTTTGTAGCTGATACTGTCCAAGAACTCTGGGATATTTTGAATAATAATTGATATTAAAAAAGAGCATAACCATACAAGCATGCTCTTTTTGTCGCTGGTCAACAGGGACAATCTCCTGTTGAGTTTTTTAATTCCCTCACCATCGCTTATCAAACTAAATCCCTAATCGGTCGGTTATGTTAAGATAGAAGTAGCTCATAGTTTTTCCTCGGATTCTGTTTGTGTGGTTACTTACAGTTTACACCAATGAAACGCTATGAGTTTTTTATTGCACTTATATTGTATATTCAAGAGATAAAAAATCACCAACATACAATGTATGACTACCTCATTACATATAAAGGATAAGACAAAGGTGGTAAAATGAAAGCGTAATTTTATGGTGATGTACGATTTTTGTGTAAAACATTCTACAGTACAATGAGAATATTTTGGAAAATTTGAACTCAACAAGTCTGATTTTGTGTTCGAAAGGTGGCTATTGTTTTTTAATGTATAGAGTAACAGTCATTATGCACCATACTCAATCACAATTGTATCAAGGTATTGAGAGATTTTAAAAGATTTTCTTTTTTTTTACAAGAAATCTTGTGCAAAAAAGACAGATTTCTCAAAATTTTGAATCTGTCTTTCTTTACTTAATATACTGTTCGTGTATGGACCCGCCCGTTTGGAGCTTCAAATTCGTATTCTAAGTAATCCTGATAGGTCCCTGGTGCAATCACTCCACGCACATCTAATACAGCCGTTCCCGCCTGTCCCACAATGGAATCTGCTAACAGGCAGCAATTCGTAGACAGAACAAAGTAAGATTTAAAACGCGAAGAAGTAAATTTATATAGCTCAGCCCCTAAATCATATTTCAATTTGTAAGCGTAGGTCGGCTGACCGTCTTCCAGTAACCTACTAGGTGGATCCCAAGGTTCTAACAACTGATCAATTTCAGCTAGACGCTTCTCTACTGCCTGATTCTCTTCTTCGGTAAGGGATAGGCTGTAGCCAAACAGCGTCTTTTGACTCTCTTTTTTACATAGTTCGATGTATGGTTCCTTATCCACTTTAAACAGTACGCCATCCCCAATCGTCCCAAATAGACGCTCTGAAAAGGGATCGTAACTTCCGTAAGAAATGACCTTCCCCTGATAACAAATATCTACATGCCCAATCGCTCCAAATAAGTTGCTGTCAGAAGTATGAACCAAAATTTCTAATTCCCTTGCCTCTTCTTCTTTTTTCACCAATCGATAAGGGCCTGTGTGTCCCGCCGAGCTCCCTTTTTGAAGAAACTGGTTAAACCGTTTTAACTCCTTAGCAGGGATAAAGGCTGCAAAGATAACCGGTAGGCTAATACGAAAGCGACGTTTTAACTCTTGGCCTTGTTGGTCTTTGTCAAATAAAATACCATCTCGAATATTAGAAATCCCCAACAAGACCAGATAAGCCCCCAAGAGGATAAATTGGAAGTGCCCATCTGAACCAGGTTCCAAGACAGTTGCTAGACCAATCCCACCGTTTAAAAGCGCATCCCATAAATAGAGCCAGCCTCCTTTTACCCGATTGGCCTTATAAAGCCAAAATGTGATCCCATAGACAATGGCACTCCCCAACTGATATGCCCCTAAACAAATCACAACTAAGTTTACGGGCAGACTACTCAGTCGATTCAACCAGATCAACGCAAGTGAAAGAAAAATAAACCAAATAGAGTGGCTATAGGAAATAGACTTGCTACGTAACAAAAAGCGAAGAAGAAAGCTTCCTAGTCCATCAACTAAAAAGTAAATGGCTAATAGATCCAAGGAAAATTTTGTGAAACCAACACCGTTTCGAAAAATGAGGATCCCAAAAATGACGGCAAGAACCCCAAACAATAAAGTCCGTCTTCTTGCAACTTCTTCAACAGATAATTTTCTCACCATGACACCCTCCTTCAGAGATCAAAGGTCTTTAGACAAATACTATTTTATCAAGTATAACAGCAGAAATCATCTACTAGAATTTTTCTCATTAGTCAATCACAATCATAGATTTAATAGACTTGCGTTCATCCATATCTTTATAGGCTTGATTAATATCTTCCAATTTATAACTTGTCGTAAAAACTCGGCCTGGATTGATATCTCCATCCAATACAGCCTTGAGCAAGAGTTGTTTGTTGTAGGTAGTAACAGAGGCTGGTCCGCCACCAATCGTTGTATTTTGTCCAAAGGTTGATCCAATGGCACGATTTTCATAATGTGGAACACCAACAAATCCCATACGCCCCCCATTGTGAAGGACTCCAAGAGCTTGGTCCACCGCTGCTTCAGTACCGACACATTCGAGAGCTGCATCCGCTCCTCCCCCTAGAATTTCACGGACTTTGGCAATGCCTTCCTCACCACGTTCAGCAACAACTGCTGTCGCACCTGACTCCAAAGCCATTTGTTGGCGGTCTTCGTGACGACTCATAAGGATGATTTGTGAGGCACCACGCATCTTAGCTGCGATGACAGCACATTGACCGACAGCACCATCTCCAATAACGACCACCTTGTCACCCTTTTGCACATTAGCAACACGTGCCGCATGGTAACCCGTCGGCATGACATCAGCTAGTGTCAAAAGTGACTTGAGCATGCCTTCACTATAATCTGAAGGTTGCCCAGGAATTTTGACAAGGGCCCAATTGGCAAAGTGGAATCGAATATACTCAGCCTGAACGCCACCAGACCAGTTATTACCTGGGTGGTTGTCACATGACCCATCAAAGCCCACACGACAGGCATCACACTGTCCACAACCGTGTGTGAAAGGGGCAATGACAAAGTCACCAGCTTTCACCGTAGTAACGTCATCACCAACTTCTTCGACAATTCCGATAGCCTCATGACCGCTATTTCTGTGTCCTTCTTCCATTTCCGGATTGCGGTAACTCCAAAGGTCCGATCCACAAACGCAAGTACGGACAATACGGATAATGGCATCATCTGCTGCCTCTAGTTGTGGGCGATCAATTTCTGTCAGACCAACTTGTCCAGCTTTGGTATAAACTGCTGATTTCATATCATAACCTCTATTCTTTCGTTTCTGATAGTATACACTTTTTAACAAGAAATCGCTCACATCAAACACTCCCTATTACGGTCATATTTAGTTACTTAATCATATTTTTTTCCATACTTCTTTTCTAGCATTTTCTTGACAAGATAAGGCATTTTGACATTTTCGCGGCCTTTCTTGGCAATTAACTTCTTCACAAAATCTGGCATTTGGATATCATTCTCTTCTTCCAAAATCTGACTTGTACTTGATGGAGCTTCCAACTCATCAAAGGTCTCCAGCTGAGGTTGATAGTCACTATAGTCACCGTCTATATGAGACTGAATTGTCGAAAGAAGTGCCTTGATTAAACGAGGATCGCTATTTGGCATAGGAGGTCTGTGATAGGCTACACCTAGCTCTTGGCAAAGCTCTTTACATTCCACATCATTGTCAAAAAGAACCTCAATATGCTCACTAATAAAAGCAATAGGAACAAAAATATAGTGGTCAGGGTGGTCACTCTCATCTCGCAGATATTCTAAAACATCAGGCTTAATCCAAGGAATACCTATATCACTCTCACTCTGCCAAGTATTGGTGTACTGCTCTTCCCTAAGTCCTAAATTCTCCGCAATCAATCGGCTATTGTCATAAATCTGGTCGATATAGGGGTCACCAAAATCTAGTGCCAAAACTGGGACACTGTGGGCTGAAAAAATCACCTTATAGCTATCGTCTCCAATCTGATCTAAAATCTTTCGGATTTCATCAGCCCAATAGTGAAGTAGAGAAGGTTCGCGGTACCAGTCCTTGATAATTTGGAACTTAATTTGATCACTTTCTAAAAATTTTTCATAGCCCATGACTGAATAGTATGAATAATGGGGCTCTAGAATCAAACACAAACACTCTTCAATTCCGTCATTCTCCATCTCTTTAATCGCATCAATGATGAAAGGTCGGGAAAATTTATTTGCAAAGTTAACCGACACTTGTTCTCCAAGAGCGGAAGCAACCAAGTCAACTTCTTTTTTTGTTATCCTTTGGAGCGGCGTTCCACCGATTCGTAGGTAATGGTCATATAAGGTCTGAATTTCATGTGGTTCGGGACGAACTCCACGTCGTATATTTGTGAAAAATTCTGCTACTCCTTCATAGGTAATCTCTTCTGGGGACCCAAAAGTCATCATCAATACAGCTCTTTTACTCATAATTACTCCTTGTTCCACGTTAGTTCTATTTTATCATGAAAAGGCTTACTTTAGTTAACTTAGTATCAAAAAAACTCCTAGAGACAAACTCTAAGAGTTTAAATAACGTTTCTTAATGATGATGACCATTTCCTTGATTTTGACCCACTTCCAACTCCTCAATATTACGTTTATGGGCTCGGTGGGTGGCTAGGTCTTCATCAACCTCAATGGTAACGTTTTGAAAACCACAATCTTTGAGCAAGGTACGAATCGCTTCTTTACAATTCTCCATGTGGTTGACATGCTCTAGACAAACATGGACGATGGCGTTTTTTTCCAGGCCATCCATGGTCCAAAGATTAAGCTGATTGATACTAGCCACATAGTCCAACTGCTCCAAATCACTCTTAACCTGCTGGATATCCACTCCTTCTGGCACGGCATCTAGGAAAATCCTGAGCGTACTCCAAAAACGTGGAATGGCTTTTGACAGAATAAAGAAGGAAATAGCAAGAGATAAGAGCGGATCCAGAATATACCAGTCGGTAAATCGGAGGACAATAGCCATTAGAATGACAGCCACCCAACCCAGAGTATCTTCCAGAAAATGCAGGCTAAGAATAGATTCATTCTTGGTTTGCCCTTTGCGAATGACAAGACTTGCCAATACATTAATGCTGACTGCAATGATTCCAAGCCAGAGAATGCCCTCATCGTTGACAGGTTGTGGATGAAAGAGTTTCGTTATATTTTCCAAAATAACTAAAACGGACCCTGTCATGAGAATCACTGCCGTTACCATGGCCCCCAAAAGGCTAAAGCGCTTGTAGCCCAAGGTATAGTGGCTATCTTCTTCACGATTTGAAATGCTCTCCAAAAAGGCAGAAATCCCAATAGCAATCGCATCTCCCAAATCATGGACGGAATCAGCCAGGACTGCGCTGGATCCAAAAATCCCTCCTGCAATAAACTCAACAATGGCATAGCCTAAATTCAAGAAAAAAGCCAGCCAGACCGCATGTTTTGTCTTCATAATCCTAAATCCTCTGATATAATAGATTTATGAACATCTTGTTCATTATCTATTATCCACTACTATCAACAGAAAGGATAGGGGCAAACCGTTTAGGGTGTACGTTACTGAACAGTTTGTTCAAAGTGTCCATATGACCGCTCAGGATCGTCGTATTACTAAGACTCGAAAAGCCATCTATAATGCTTTTTTACAATTACTCAACCAAAAAGACTACGAGGCCATCACCGTTCAGGAAATCATTGACCTTGCTGATGTGGGGCGCTCAACCTTTTACAGCCATTACGAGAGTAAGGAGTTACTACTGGATGAACTCTGCCAAAAGCTCTTTCATCATCTCTTTGAGCATGCTGAACACCTCTCTCCACAAGACTACCTGGCCCATATCTTTCAGCATTTCAAGAAAAATCAAGACCATGTAACCAGTCTCTTGCTCTCTAAAAACGATTATTTTATCCGGCAGCTACAAAAAGAACTTGAACACGATGTCTACCCAATGGTAGCCGACGAACTAATCCATGCTCATCCAACCATCCCTCACTCTTACCTCAAGCACCTGGTCGTCAGTCACTTCATTGAAACTCTCAGTTGGTGGTTAAAAAAAGGTAAATCTTACACAGAACAAGAAGTCGTTCAGTTTTATTTGGAGATTCTGAAAGTAGGGTCGAACTAGAAAGGGGTGTTTTCAATGTCCAGCGTGCAATTTTACTTTCTCTTTCCAGCGCTCTTTATGCTTCATGAACTGGAAGAAATCGTTTGGATGCCATCCTTTATCAAAAAAATATCAATCCAGTATCCAAACAATCGAATCCTATCTTATTACACTCCTTTTGCTTTCAATGCCATTGTCTTGGAGCAATTTCTGATCCTAATGACGTCGCTATATCTTAGTTCCCAGTTTAACAACTATAGCATTTACGCAAGCATCATAATCGCTTATATCTACCATGTCTTAGGACATTTGATTCAGACAGTTGTTATTCGAAAATATGTGCCTGGGTTGTTAACGGGCATTTTAACAAGTTTGTTTGCTCTTTGCAATCTCAAAAATGAATTTCCAATTAAACTTTATAGTTACTCTCTTTTTACCTTATTGGTTATTATTTTAAATCTTGTAGTATCATTTATGATTCTTCATAAAATCAGTCATAAAAAATAGTACTCAGGCAATCATATCTTAGAAAGGAAACCCTATGTTCTTCCACATTCTTCTCGGCTTTTTTACAGCCTTCTTTGCCCTTGCTTTTGCTCTTCTTCACTTATTGGCTTCACTTTCTGAAGTTAAAAAAGGGAATCACACTCTAGGAAATACATTTCTCCTCATCGGAAGTAGCCTTGCGACCTTATCTCTCATCCTCTACTTCTTTTTACCGATTGTCGCTCTAGTCCTTTGGCTGATCGGCTGTGATTTGATTTGCTACGGGGCCTATTGGAATGGGAAACACAAAGGAAACTTCCACCCAGTCCACCACCTGATTCGGGTGGGCATCGCTCTGGTCCTTACCATCTTGTTAGCCTTGTTATAAGAAAAGCTCAAGTTTTCAGAAAAAACTTGAGCTCTTTTATTATTCTATACATCATCCAAAATGCTATACCTTTTACAGTTTATATCCTTTTTAACTCCCCTATTTTCTATTTTTTAAAAGTGAGGACTGTTTTTTCTTGCTAGGAACGAATCAAAACTGCATTTTTCAAAAAAGCGATTACCTTTCGAATGTGACTAGCATTGGTGCCAAGGCTAGTTGCTAGTGCTTTAGAACGCAATGACTCCTTGCTCTTACTAATCATCATTAGGATATGTAAAGCAAGACTTCCTTACTTCACTTTTTTTAAATGATCAGGCCATGTGACTTGTTGTCAAACTCTAAAATGGGAATCGTGTGTTGCTAAATCATAAATCACCTCTTGTAAATTTGTACTATTGTACCAAAAGCTGACGAAGTATCAAGGCGTTGTCTTTAGCAATCCAGAAAACTTCTCTTCCATGCATATAAGAAATCGTTGCACTGCTGGAGAAATTGGCCTCTACCTTCCATTTCTTTTTCATAATACTATTTTTACTTTTTTATTCATTATACAAGTAAGACTGAAGAAAATGCAATTAAAATCCTTAAAAAGTCTTTGTAAACTGCAATAAAAGGCTCTATAATTTCTGTAGTGGGTAAAACCACCATAGGAATTATGGAGCCTATTTTGTTGTAGAAAAAAAGTCCCATAAGACCTATAATGAAAAGTGACCAAACCATCATTAGAAAGAATCTTATGGAACAATTAAATTTTATCACAAACTTACTCGTAATTAAAGACAAGAACATCAAGATTTTTGATTATTTTGATGCTGGAACACATAAAGAAGTCATCGATAAGCTAGATGATTATCCTGCACCTATGTGCCCTCGCTGCTTAGGACAAATGGCTAAATATGACTTCCAAAAAGAATCTAAAATCCCCTACCTAGAGTGTGCAGGCTATAAGATACTCATTCGATTAAGAAAACGTCGTTTCCGTTGTAAAGTCTGCGGGAAAATGGCTGTCTCAGAGACTTCCTTAGTCAAAAAGAATCACCAAATCGCGACCATCGTCAACCAGAAAATCACTCAAAGATTAATCGAGAAAGTCCCTATGACGGCTATCGCAGACAGTCTATCTGTCTCTACTTCGACAGTCATTCGTAACTGGAAACTCATTCAACAGGATAGTAGTAAACTCAGCGATAGACGTTTTTATCGCCCGACTTTTCGCTCACACTTGACCAATAAAGAGATTTTAGAAAAGCTGCTTTCATACTCTCAAGAACTTAGAAAGCACTATGACCTCTTACAGGCAGATACCTATATCATGGCGGTGATTAATAACTAACATTTGGATACTCTAACAGAGCTGAGTGAGTTGGAGAGGAAGGGCTGCTTTCTTCCCCAATGATTAATGAATCAATATAAGTATTTTTAAGAGGGATTTAAGGAAAAATTTAACTTTTACTTAAGCCTTTTTTATTTTAGGATATTATACTAGAGCCATCAAATAAAGAAAAACTCTAAGGAGAATCCTATGAAATTCAATCAAAATCAAAGATATACTCGTTGGTCTATTCGCCGTCTCAGTGTCGGTGTTGCCTCAGTTGTTGTGGCTAGTGGTTTCTTTGTCCTAGTTGGGCAACCAAGTTATGCAAGTGCCGATGTCGTCAATCCGACCCCTGCTCAAGTCGTACCAGACGCTGCTTCGGTGAGTGAAAAGAGCGACTTACCAGCTGAACTTCTCAAAGAAGCAGTCGATACAGCTCTTCCTTCAGAACAGGTAAACTCAGCACCTAAAGCAAGCTTGGATACTACAAGCTCTCCAGAAAAATCGGATGTGACTGCTGAAGACCAAGTAGTAGCACCAAAAGAAGAAGTGCAAGCAAAATCAGAATCTAAGAAAGAAACAGAAGATGTGGTTGAACCTGCGACAAATCCTGCGCCTGCCGTCTCTGGACAAGACCGTGATGCAAGTGAAGCTCAACCAGCAACCACCCCAGCTGAAGTACAAAAAGGTGTAGCCGACAACACTAAAGATACGGTTGATGTTCCAGCTACATACTTGGACAAGGCCAATTTCCCTGGTCCATTCACAGCCGGTGTTAACCAAGTCATTCCATATGAATTCTTCGCTGGTGACGGTATGTTAACTCGTTTGATTTTGAAAGCCTCAGACAAGGCTCCATGGTCAGACAATGGTTCAGCTAAAAATCCTGCTCTCCCACCAGTAGAGAAATTGGGCAAAGGTCTTTACTTCTATGAAGTGGATTTAGCAGGCACCCAAGGAAAATCAGATAAAGAGTTGCTTGACCTCTTAAAACAAAACGGCACTCAAAGTTATAAAACTACCATCAAGGTGTACGGAGCTAAAGATGGCAAACCTGACTTAACCAATCTGGTAGCAACTAAAGATTTGGATGTTAACTTGAACGGCTTGACTACCTCAGCTGAAGTTCAAAAAGGTGTGGCCGACAACACTAAAGATACGGTTGATGTTCCAGCTACATACTTGGACAAGGCCAATTTCCCTGGTCCATTCACAGCCGGTGTTAACCAAGTCATTCCATATGAATTCTTCGCTGGTGACGGTATGTTAACTCGCCTTATCTTGAAAGCATCAGACAAGGCTCCATGGTCAGACAACGGTTCGGCTAAAAATCCTGTCCTTCCACCAGTAGAGAAATTGGGCAAAGGCCTCTACTTCTATGAAGTAGACTTGGCAGATACCCAAGGAAAATCAGATAAAGAGCTTCTTGACCTCTTGAAACAAAATGGTACTCAAAGTTATAAAGCTACTATTAAAGTGTACGGAGCTAAAGATGGCAAACCTGACTTAACAAATCTTGTAGCGACTAAAGATTTGACTGTTAATTTGAACGCTTCAACCACTCCAACTCAGATTAAAGAGTCTATTGTTAACAATGTCAAAGACATGATTGATGTTCCGGCTAGCTACCTTGATAAGGCTAAGGTTCCTGGACCTTTCTTGGCCGGAGTCAACCAAGTTATACCATACGAAGCTTTTGGTGGAGATGGGATGTTGACTCGCCTTATCTTGAAATCATCTGACAAGGCCCCTTGGTCAGACAATGGAATGGATAAAAATCCTGCTTTATTGCCACTTGAAGGCTTGGCTAAAGGCCAATATTTCTACGAAGTGGATTTGAATGGCAATACGGTTGGCAAAGATGGTCAGGCCTTGCTGGAGCAAGTTCGAGCTAACGGAACCCATACGTATCTAGCTACTGTTAAAGTCTATGGCGCTAAAGACGGCAAACCTGATTTGACCAATCTGATTGCTACTCGTCAAGTAACGATTCAGCTTCGTGGAAAAGAAATGGCGACAATACCATCTCAACAAGGTCAGATGAATACGAAGCCTTCTGAAACAGGCTCTACAGGTACGACTGAGGGTATGATGGGTACAAATCATTATATGTCAGATATGAAAGTAGATCAACCAGCTTCTAGCCCAATGGCTAATATGATGAAAAAAGATGATAAAGCGATGCTACCAAATACTGGGGAAGCTAAAACAGCTACAGCTGGCCTTGGTATCTTTGGTCTAACCTTGGCAGGGCTTGTTGGACTTTTGGGTTTGACAACCAAACGAGAAGATTAAGATTCAAATCACTTAAACATTAGAGAAAACAGTGTTATACTAAAGCAAGTGTAACACTGTTTTTATCGAAGGAGTGTCAAATGAAAAAGACAATTTTGCTGGTTGATGATGAGATAAATATTCTAGATATTCAAAACCGCTATCTTATACAGGCTGGTTATGACGTTTTAGTCGCCCATGATGGTAAAGAGGGATTAGAGCTTTTTAGAAAAAAATCTATCGACCTTATTATCACAGATATCATGATGCCCAATATGGACGGTTATGATTTTATCAGTGAAGTTCAGTATATCGCCCCGAATCAACCCTTCCTCTTCACAACTGCTAAGACAAGCGAACAGGATAAGATTTATGGATTAAGTTTGGGGGCAGATGATTTTATAGTCAAACCCTTTAGCCCACGCGAATTAGTTTTAAGAGTGAATAATATCTTGCGTCGCCTTAGCCGTGGGGGAGAGACAGAACAGATCGAGTTTGGTGACTTGGTAATCAACCATGTGACTCATGAGGTCCGCCTTGGGGAGCAACCTTTGGAATTGACAGTAAAATCCTTTGAACTTCTATGGGTATTGGCCAGCAATCCTGAGAGAGTCTTTTCAAAGACGGAACTTTACGAGAAGGTATGGCAAGAGGACTATGTGGATGATACCAATACACTCAATGTTCATATTCATGCTTTGAGGCAAAAATTGACCAAGTATACGAATTCAAATGCTCCTGCTATCAAAACTGTCTGGGGTTTGGGCTATAAGATGGAAAAGCCAAGAGGTAGAAAATGAAATTAAAAAACTATATTTTAGTGGGTTATCTAGTGTCTACTATACTGACTATTTTGGTCGTTTTCTGGGCAGTCCAACGAATGTTGATTGATAAAAGTGAAGTTTACTTTCTAGTTGGAATGACCTTGATTGCTAGTTTCATTGGCGCTGCAGTGAGCATCTTTCTTTTGTCGCCTGTTTTCTCTTCTCTGAAACATTTGAAAAAACAAGCTCAGAATATAGCAAGCAAGGATTTCAGCACAGAAATTGAAACCAAAGGCCCATTAGAATTTCAAGAGCTGGACCAGGCTTTTAATGACATGTCCCACAAATTGCAGGCTACCTTTCAATCACTTGATGAGAGCGAGCAAGAAAAGAGAATGATGATTGCGCAGCTCTCTCACGATATTAAAACTCCCATTACCTCCATTCAGGTTACTGTGGAGGGAATTCTAGATGGAGTGATTAAGGAAGAGGAGCGGCTCCACTACTTATCCACGATTGGTCGGCAAACTGAGCGTCTAAACAAGCTAGTGGAGGAATTGGATGTTTTGACTCTTAATACACAACCTCAAGATACTGCTGATGAAGAAGTCGAAGAGATCTTTTTAGATCAGCTGTTGATTGAGTCAATGAGTGAATTTCAACTCCAGATTGAACAAGAAGAGCGAGATGTTTACATTCAAGTGTCACCTGAGTCGGCGAAAATCAAGAGCCATTCTGACAAACTTTCTCGCATTCTGGTCAATTTGTTAAACAATGCCTTTAAATATTCAGAACCAGGAACCAGAATCGAGGTTCTTGCCCAATTAACAGAACAAGAGCTGACAATCAGTGTGAAAGACGAGGGTCAGGGGATTCTTCCTGAAGATTTGGAAAAGATCTATAAACGCCTTTATCGTGTCGAAACTTCGCGCAATATGAAAACAGGTGGTCATGGCTTAGGCCTTGCAATTGCACGAGAACTAGCCCATCAGCTTGGTGGCGAAATCACAGCAGAAAGTCAGTATGGCTTAGGAAGCAAGTTTACATTCAGCCTTAGTTTGAAATAAAACCGTAAAATCCCTTTACAAATCTAGCTTTTCATGGTTCAACAGCCTTTGTGCGAAATGACAGCAGGACAAAATGAAGCTCGTCAATAGGTGCAGTTTATCACTATGGATATGTCTGGGGCTTATATTCCACTTGCCAAAAGGTTTTTTCCAAACGCTAAAATCGTTCTTGATTGTTTCCACATTATTCAGCACCTTAGTCGAGCCTTGAAAAATCACTGGAGACTCTTTCAAAAGGACAGCCGTAAGTTATCTCTCAATTCTTTTTACTCACAAACCTTCCGACAAACTTTAGTACCACATGAAATCATTGAGAAGACACTAGGCCTTTCAGAAGAGCTTACCGACTACTATACTCTTTATCAGCTTTTGCTTTTTCACTTTCAGGAGAAAAGAGTAGATGAGTTTTTTGAGCTCATTCAAGAAAACTTAAATTTCGTCAATCATTATTTTCAAACTGTCTTTAGGACTTTTCTTAGACACAAACAATACATCAAAAACTCACTAGAAACAGACTATTCAAACGCAAAACTCGAAGCGACTAACAAGTTGATTAAAGACATCAAACGGTTGGGCTTTGGTTTTAGAAACTTCATCAACTTTAAGAAACGTGTCTTCATCACTCTGAACATACATAAAAAGAGGACCTATCCGGTCCTCTCTAGATGTTAGCTTTTCGTCACCCACTACAGTTGACAAACATACTAAGATTAGTAGTGAAGAAATCTCCGACGGGAGAGAGTACTCACTACTTTTTCTTTATGTTAAAGTAGTGGTGTCTTGTAAAGTCGTAGGGCTCTATGGCGCTAGACGTCGCTTGACA
>OVXK01000208.1_pt1 | contig 16018 bp, 5 predicted proteins | sample 1732021 | NCBI WGS metagenome assembly OVXK01 (sample SAMEA4413051, study PRJEB24355) | metagenome | biome: human; feature: gut; material: faeces | place: United Kingdom | collected 2010 | reverse complement strand
AGTTGCTACAGACTTTTCTAAAAACAAAAAAATCCAGGACCTATGCCCTGGATTTAGGAGATTATGAAAAAGAAAAGTTTTAGGATGGTTTTAGTATATAAAGCAAAGCCTAAAGTTTTCTTAAAGTGGTAGAAATATTATGTCTTTCCTTTTTAATTCACTTTCTCAGTAGCCACACCGTTTTCATCGATGATATAAGTTTTGCCGTCTTTTTCGAGAGTGGTATTCGTCCACATAGCCCCACTGTCTTTGTCAAAGTAGTAAGTTTTACCATCAATGTCTACTAGGCTACCTTTGACTTGCTTACCATTTTTATCAAAGTAGAGTTGAACACCATCAATGGTTTGACGGCCTGTTAGGAGTTTGCCCTCTTTGTCGTAGTAGTACCAGTTCCAGAAATCATCGCGAACAAATTGGTTTTTAGCCGTAAATTCAGTCACTACTCCCTCATTATCAATTGTGTAGGTCTTATCATCGACTTTCAAAGTGTCGTTAGTAAGGATAATAGTGGTGTACATACCAGCATATCTTTCTGTTCGATATGATTTTGTTAGACGATAGCGCTTGCCATCGATTTCTTTCCACGTAGGCTTGTTAATACTTTCCACCTTTGGTTGGAAGTAGTGAAGGTAACCATCGGAGCCTCGTTGGATGCCCTCTAGGAGGACGCCGTTTTTATCAGTTCCATAGATTCCAGAGAAACTAGGCCCGCCCCAAAATGTTTTTTTTGAAAAAAGGGCTCCAAAATAGTTTTTTTCTATTTTACTATCTGTGACTAGATAAAGTTTGCTGTCATAACCTATGATACCATCAAGAACTTGACCCTTTGAAGCAAAGATATATTCTTTTCCATCGATAATTTGTTTACCAGTTAAGACTTCGCCGTTAGCATTGGTACGGTAGGTAGAAGTGTTTGCATGGAACATTGAAGGAGTTTCAACAATGCCATATTTGTTCTTGACCAATTGTCCTTGGTAATCAAAAAGATAAATCTTCCCATCAATTGTGACAGTATCATTTTTAGCCAAAAGTCCGTCAGGTTTGAAATAATAACGTTTACTGTCAATGGTATGCCATCCAATAAATGCAGCACCATCTTCGCCTAAGTAATTAGTATAAGTTGTATATTGAGGTTCTGTCCTATAGCCATTGAAAATTGAAGTGTGATGCCACTGATTCGTTAATAGAGAACCATCATTCTCATCGAATCGATAGTATTTTCCACCAATCTCTCGTTCTTGTCCTTTGACTTGTTTCCCATCTTTATCAAAATAAAGGATGACACCATCAACATTTTGCCAACCAGTCAATTTTTCACCGTTGGCAGTGTAGTAATACCAATCTTTTTGGTTGTCAGATTGGAAATGACCACCGGTCACGACCTGAGTAGGTAGTTGTGTTTTTTCGGTTAGGATACCATCAGCATCTGCTAGATAAGTTTTACCATCTACTTCAATACTTGTATCAGTTACCTTACGCCCATTATCTTTATCGTAGTAGTAATCCTTGCCATCAATGGTTACCTTTTCACCCTTTGCTTGGATGCCATTGTTATGGAAGTAGAGGTTAAAGCTATCGATGGTTTGTGGGCCAGTTAGTTTGTGGCCCTCGCTGTCTAGGTAATACCAGTTACCTTGCTCATCAGAAGTGAATCTGCCACCTTGTGAAGGTGTTTCCTGTGAAGTAGTTACGTTATCGCTTGTTTCAGATGAGGTTTCAACACTTCTATCGGTTGTAGCTGTCTCACCAGATTGAGCGGGTTCACCCTTTTTATCAGTCTCGTTAGCAGGCTGTGTAGTAGTCGTTTCTGTAGGCTGACTAGTCGCATTAGTAGAAGCAGTGTCAGTTGAGACTGTCCCACTAGGAACATTATTAACAGTAGTGTCAGTTGAGACTGTCCCACTAGGAACATTATTAACAGTAGTGCTTGCTGGAGCTACTTCGGTTCTTGTTATAAGGCTAGCACTAGTCTCAAGATTGCTGTCAGAGACGACATTTTCAGGACTGTTAACGGCAGTTGTTTCAGGCTTGACTTCATCAGCTCCGATCTGTCCTAGTCCAATTAGTGAAGCTCCGATAGCTAAACTTGAGGCAACGATTGTGATCCAATGTTTCTTAACTTTATGAAGTTTGAAACGAACTTTGTTTTCCATAATTTTCCCCCTTGTATGGTGACTTGGTAAATTCATGCTGTGACATTTAAAACAACATGAACACCAAAAATTAATTTACAATTATATTTTAATCCTATTTTCTAATAACTTCAATAGAAAACGCATACATAATTATAGTTTCAATTAATACTGCAGTAGTGATGTTTGAGAGAAGTTGATGTTTGCGCAAAAAAATCCAGAACTTGTACCCTGGATTTTAGGAGATTATGAAAAAGAAAAGTTTTAGGATGGGTATAGTATATAAAGCAAAGCCTAAAGTTTTCTTAAAGTGGGAAAAATATTTTGTCTTTCCCCTTTAATTCACTTTCTCAGTCGCTACACCATTTTCATCGATGATATAAGTTTTGCCATCTTTTTCAAGCGTTGCATTGGTTGTGATTGGAGAACCGTACAAATCTTTCCCTAATGAGGTTGATTTTTCAAAGTGATAGAGTTTACCGTTAATTTCCTTCCAAGTTGCTTGGTAAAACTCGATTACTCTTGGCTCAAGATAGCAGAGGTAGCCTTTATCAGTACGGTAGAATCCTGTCCGAACGATTCCATTTTCGTCTGAAACGTAACCGTACATAGTTGCATTACGTAATAATTCTGCGTAAGAACCGAATATATATATCTTGCCATCTATAGATGCTACTCTATTAGAGTAGTAGCTTCCCTTACTTGGATCTAGGTAATAGGTCTTACCATCAATTTCTCTCCAACCGGTTAATAGTTTTCCTTCTGAATCTGCAAGATATGTTTTACCAAATGATTCGACTGAACCATCGACAAGGAGTTGCCCATTTCGATTGAAGTAATAATAATTGCCATCAATTAAAACTAAATCATCTTTTGCTTGAAGACCATCTTCTTTAAAATAAACACGATGCCCATCTAGTGTGTACCAACCAAAAACCTGTGCTCCATCATTGCCAAAGTAGTGAATAAATGAATTAAAGGAATGGAATGCATTACGGAGGAGTTCGCCACTATTCTTATCGAAATAGTAGTACTTCCCATCTATAAGGATACGCTCACCTTTGATTTGTTTCCCAGTACCATCAAAGTAGAGTTGGACACCATCAATGGTTTGCCATCCAGTAGCTACTTGGCCCTTATCTTTGAGGTAGGTCCAATCACCATCTTTATCTTGAACAAAGGTATTTCGAAGTGACGATGTCACATGGCCTTGGTCATCAATTTCGTAGGTCATTCCATTGAGAGTTAGACTACGATTGGTCCACAAAGCCCCGCTATCTTTGTCATAATAGTAAGTATCCCCATTGATGTCAACCAAAGTACCTTTGGCTTGTTTACCGTTAGCATCAAAGTAGAGCTGAACACCATCAATGGTTTGACGACCAGTTAGGAGCTTGCCATCTGAATCGTAGTAGTACCAGTTCCAATTGTCATCACGAATAAATTGGTTTTTGACTGTAACCTCAGTAGCAACTCCCTCATTATCAATCGTATAGGTCTTGTCATCGACTTTCAAAGTAGTATCTGTAAGGATAATAGTGGTATACATACCAGCATGTCTTTCTTTTAGATACGATTTTGTTAGACGATAGCGCTTGCCATCGATTTCTTTCCATGTAGGTTTATTAACACTTTTTACCTCAGGTTGGAAGTAGTGCAGTTGACCGTCAGAGCCTCGTTGGATGCCCATTAGGAGGACACCATTTTCATCAGTTCCGTAGATTCCAGAGAAACTAGTTCCACCCAAAATTTCGTTTTTAGAAAAGAAGGCTCCAAAGTAGTTTTTTTCTATTTTACTATCTTTGACTAGATAAAGTTTGTCGTCATAACCTATGACCCCATCGACAACCCGACCATCTGAAGCAAATACATACTCTGTTCCATCGATGATTTGTTTACCTCTTAGGACTTCGCCATCTGCATTAGTTCGGTAGGTATATTTTAATCTCACTCTAGCTCCTGGTTTATCAACAACGCCATAAGCATCTTTGACTAATTGTCCTTTTTCAAATAGATAGTTTTTACCATTGATTGAATAGATGCCATTAGAAGCATAGATACCGGTATCGGTGAAGTACAAGTGTTTTCCATCAATATCTTGCCAACCAGTCACAGCAGCGCCATCATTTCCGAGATAGTATGAACGGTAATCCTTTGATGCAGGATTAATTCCACCAACATTGATTGAGGCCCATTGATTTTTAACCATACGTCCATTGGTTTTATCAAAGTAATAGGTTTTACCATCAATTTGAACAATTTTATCTTTTGCTTGACGACCATCTTTATCGAAGTAAAGTTGGTAACCATCAATGGTTTGAAGTCCTTTAACAGCGTGGCCCTTGTCATCACCATAATAAAAATTAACATTTTCAGGGAAGATGAGATCTACTTTATCCCAAATAAAGGATTTTCGAGCTAGCCGTCCTCTCTCACCAAAGACATAGGTTGTGTCCCCTACATTGACCGCTACATTCTTAAGCAGTTCTCCATTCTCGTCAAAATAGTGAATGAAACCAGCTGCTGTTTTAACGAGACCTGTGGCACGTATGCCATCTCGGTTGAAGTAACTAGTATGGTAAATGTAGTTTGTTTTATACCGTGAGATAATCTGTTTTTCAGACCAATTGCGGTAAGAATTTTTGAGAAGGGCACCAGTGTTTTGATCTAAGTAATATGTTTTTCCCTCAACTGTGATTTCTTGACCTTTGAGTTGTTTCCCATCTTTGTCAAAATAGAGTTCAACCCCGTCCACATATTGGAAGCCAGTCAATTTTTCACCTTGTGAAGTGATATAAGACCATTCCCCCTTATCATTGGCTTCAAAATGTCCACCAGTAATGTTTGTAGGTAGTTTAGTTCTCTCTGTCACAACCCCATTCTCATCAATTTGATAATGTTTTCCATCTTTATCGAGGTAACAATTGACTAGGAGCATACCAGTATGGTCGTCTAAATAATAGTTCTTTCCATTTACCTCAACAAACTGGCCTTTAACCTGTTTTCCATCTTCTTGGAAATAGTATTCGCGATCTTCTACATTGTTCCATCCAGTGAGATTTTTTCCGTCCTTGGTGTAATACCAATTGCCCAGATCGTCGGATGTGAATTTTCCTTGGGTGATAGAGATTTCTTGTCCTGATAATGGATGCTCACTGACCTCAGTAATCTCTGACTTATTTTCATTTATATTTTGATTGTTGGTGGCAGGTTGAGAACCCCTATCGGTTGTAGCTGTCTCGTTAACTGGAGCTGCCTCAACCTTCTTATCAGTTTCACTGGCAGGCTGTGTAGAAGTTGCTTCTGCAGGCTGATTAGCCGCATTAGTAGATGTAGTGTCAGTTGAGGCTGTCCCACTAGAAGTGTTGTAAACAGTAGTGCTCGCCGGAGCTACTTCGGTTCTTGTTATGAGGCTGGCACTTGTCTCAAGATTGCTGTCGGAGACGACATTTTCAGGACTGTTAACAGCAGTCGTTTCAGGCTTAACTTCATCAGCTCCGACCTGTCCAAGGCCAATCAGTGAAGCTCCAATAGCTAAACTTGAGGCAGCGATTGTAATCCAATGTTTCTTAACTTTATGAAGCTTGAAACGAACTTTGTTTTCCATAATTTTCCCCCTTGTATGGTGACTTGGTAAATTCATGTTGTGACATTTAAAACAACATGAACACCAAAAATTAATTTACAATTATATTTTAATCTTATTTTCTAATAACTTCAATGGAAAACGGATACAAAAACGCCATACTCTTATAAAAAGATGCTCATATTTGTGATAGTTATAGTCTATAAAAGAGTTTTCCTGATGTATTTATTGTTTCGTCTATAGATATGATTGAAAGAGAAATTGTCCCCATACAGTTTGAGAAATAGACTCTTTTTTTCAAAAATCATCCTGTGTAAAATAAAGGGCATAAAAACATGAGAGGTGATTGCAATGACAAATCGTTACGACTTAAATAAAAATTTGGCACAGATGCTTAAGGGGGGCGTCATCATGGACGTTCAAAACCCTGAGCAGGCACGTATCGCTGAGGAGGCGGGAGCGGCTGCGGTCATGGCCTTGGAACGCATTCCGGCTGATATTCGTGCGGTGGGTGGTGTATCACGTATGAGTGATCCTAAGATGATCAAGGAAATTCAGGACGCTGTTAGTATTCCAGTTATGGCTAAGGTGCGTATTGGTCATTTCGTGGAAGCACAGATTTTGCAGGCAATTGAGATTGATTATATCGACGAGAGCGAGGTATTGACACCGGCCGATGACCTTATTCATGTGGATAAAACCAAGTTTGATGTTCCTTTCGTCTGTGGGGCCAAGGACCTTGGTGAAGCCCTTCGTCGTATCTCTGAAGGGGCATCAATGATTCGTACCAAAGGTGAACCGGGTACTGGTGATATTGTTCAGGCTGTTCACCATTTACGACTCATGAATCAAGAGATTCGTCGTATTCAAAATCTCAGAGAAGACGAGCTATACATTACTGCCAAAGACTTACAGGTACCAATTGACTTGGTCCGTTATGTTCATGAACATGGCAAGTTGCCAGTTGTCAATTTTGCGGCTGGTGGTGTAGCGACGCCAGCGGATGCTGCGCTTATGATGCAGTTGGGTGCTGAGGGTGTCTTTGTTGGTTCAGGGATTTTCAAGTCAGGAGATCCCAAAAAACGTGCGGAGGCAATCGTCAAGGCAGTGACTAACTATAATCGTCCGGACATTTTGGCGCAAGTGTCAGAAGATTTGGGTGAAGCCATGGTTGGTATCAACAAGGATGAAATTGACATCCTAATGGCAGAGCGAGGAAAATAAATGACAAAAATCGGAATACTGGCTTTGCAAGGTGCTTTTGCAGAACATGAGCAGGTCTTGAAAGCACTTGGGGTTGAAACGGTTCAAATCAGAAATCGACAAGATTGGGAAGCCCACGCTGATTTGGACGGGCTCATTCTACCAGGGGGAGAGTCGACAGTCATGGGGAAACTCTTGCATGATTTAGACTTGTTTGACTTGATAAAGGCGAAAATTGATGCAGGACTACCTGTATTTGGAACTTGTGCGGGTCTGATTTTGTTGGCTAAAACTATAGTGGGAGACCAAACAAAACATTTAGCTAGCATGGACATAAATGTAGCCAGAAATGCCTATGGTCGTCAGCTGGGAAGTTTTGTCACAGATGCTGACTTTAAGGGAATTGGTGAGATTCCCATGGTCTTTATTCGCGGGCCAATCATTGAAACCGTTGGACCAGCAGTTGAAGTTTTATCTCAGGTCAACGGAGCCATCGTGGCAGCCAAAGAAAAACAGATGCTTGTCACCTCATTTCATCCAGAATTAACAGGTGACACAAGAGTCCATGCCTATTTTCTAGAGATGGTAACCCAGGCCAAACAAGACAAACTATAATGCTAAACTCTTCACATGATTAATCTTCCACACAAAAAAATCCAGGACCTAAGCCCTGGATTTAGGAGATTATGAAAAAGAAAAGTTTTAGGATGGTTATAGTATATAAAGCAAAGCCTAAAGTTTTCTTAAAGTGGGTGAATATTTATTTGTGAGATAAAAAAGGAAGTCATCTAAAAACGACTTCCTTTTGTGTTGAGTGGTTGCAAGCATTTTAAACCGTCATTATTGAGAAGATGTCTCTATAACCACACTAACTAATAAGTGTTCCATTTCCATCAGCATCAAAATGATAGGTTTGTCCCTTAATAGTGATGGTAATGTTTGACAAACGGGCACCTGAGTTGGCATCGTAGTAGTGGATTTTACCATCGACGGTTACTAGTTCCCCTTTAGCTTGTTTACCATTACTGTGGAAGTAGACTGGGACGTTGTCAATGGTTTGTTCACCGGTCAAGGCGTACCAGTTTGGACCAAAGTAATACCAACTACCTTCCCATTCATGGTACTGATTTTTAAGAGCAGCGCCGGTTGATTCGTTTAGATAGTAAATGTGGGTTCTGTAAGGGGTAATATCACTGTAATGCGCATAGATGAGCTCACCTCTACTTTGCATTCCGTAGTAGTATTTACGAGTAGGGAGTCCAAAATAGTAGAGTTCGCCATCGATAATTTGAACTGAGACTAATTTGCCTCCCTTACCGTCTAGATAGTACCAGTGATTATCTTTGGTTCTGACGAAACCAGCTTTTGTGACCTTTTTACCATCAAATCCGATATAGTCTCCACTATCTCCGTGACCTGTGAATTCTCCGAAGGCCTGATGACCATCTCCAACGATAAGATTCACTTCTTCACCATGAACAATATGTGTTCCTGAGTAAACTTTTCTACCATCTGGACCAACATAATAGCGTTTGCCATCGACTTCGACGATTTGGTCACGGACAGCAGCACCTGTGTCTTTGTCATAGAAATGATCAGCATTGGCAAAAATACCTTTGGCTTGAACTCCGTCTGCATTGAAATAGACTTCTACACCGTCTACGGTTTGCTGACCAACTAATTTATCTCCCTTATCATTGACATAGTACCACTTGCCATCCTTTTCGACATAGCGGTTGGTAACGAGTGCACCAGTATCTTTATCATAATAATGGCCATTTGGTGCAAAGTCTCCTTTAACTTGGGAATAGTCATCACGGAAATAGACATTGACATAATCTATAACTTGTTCCCCCTTTAAAGGATAACTAGATTTATCAACATAGTACCAATTACCTCCAGCAGTAACATAACTATTTTGTGCTGTAACTGGAGTCAATTTACCATTTTCATCTGCGATTGATGCTGGGTATTTACCATCTACAGAAATTAAAGTTAAAGCGTTAGTGAGGATAGCACCTCTTACCCCGTTAATGTAACTAGAAAACTGAGCATAGTACCAGTTTCCATCAACTTGGAACAGTGGGTTTGGGCTGCCAGGGACATCATCTCTTAGCGAACCAGATTCATCAAAATAGTAGAGTTGTCCATTAATTCGCTTGAATCCATGAACAACATGTCCATTTTCATCAGCATAAACGGAAGGTGTCCAGAGGTATCCTCTCAGATACATGTATCTGATTTTACCCCAGCCATTATAGACTTTTTGACCCTGTTCATTGTAATAACTTTCAGTGCCATCGGGATTCTTGAATTTAGAATAATAGACCATGGCTGGTTGGAAGTAGTACTCTTTACCGTCGATGGTTTTAGGGCCAGTGTAGATATTACCGTCATCGTCATAGTAGAAATAAATATCGTCGCTGGTTCCGTTAACATAGCGAGTACTATGATAAAGCGCAATCTTATTATTCCAAAGTTCGCCATTTTCAGGATGGAAATAATATCCTTTTCCATCAATAATCACTCTTTGTCCTTTTGTTTGAAGCCCCTTGTCATTGAAGTGGTAAGTTTTGTCTCCAATTTCTTGAAGACCAGTCACTTTTTCACCTGTCTTATCTACATAATACCAGTGGTTATCGCCAGTAGTAACAAAAGATTCAGTTTTTAGGTGTCCAAGTTCACCATCATAATAATGTCCATCTTGGGCAAAGTTTCCTTTGACTTGTTTACCATCCTTGTCAAAATAGACATGCTGTCCATCAATTAGGTTTGGACCAGTCAAATCCTTGTCATCTTTTTTGTAATGCCAATTGCCTTGATCATCGCTATACCATTGACCACCTGTGATATTCTTTGCAGCAGAGGATGATTGAGAACTAGGTGTATTATTGTCAATTGTGGTTGTTGACGTATTTTCATGTGTAACACTCTCACTAGTCGTTGCACTTACCTCAGAATGTGTAGTTTCAGAACTAGCTGCTTCTGAACTAGAGGTGTTTGTGACTTCGGAGCTTGGTTTCTCTGAAACCGTTTCTGCAGAAGCAACTTCAGAGCTAGCTGTTGGTGTTTCTGTTACTGTGGCAGCTTCACTCGAAGCACTAGCAGGTGTGTTTTCTGCAGGTTTAGCTGTGGTTTCACTAGTTGCTGGAGCCTCGACGTCAATGGCACCTTCTTTGATGATGGCTTCAACAGTCGCTTCATTAACAGGGGTAGGCTGTTCTTCAGCTGAAGCGTAGTTAAGGCCTGCAAAACTCAATCCTAAAGTGAGTCCTGTCACTGCAATAGTTACCCAATGTTTTTTAACTTTGTGAAGTTTAAAATGTACTTTCTTTTCCATGATAATTCTCCTTTCATTTTTAACTTTTTACATATCAAAAAATAAGGGCTGTCATAAGAGTTTATGAAAAGTGAGCATTGGGTAGAGTCCCTAACGATGTGGGGCAATTTTCTTAATGACAATCCTTATTTCTCCAAGTCTCCTCAATTTCGGTATTGTGAGACTATTCAAGGCAAACATGAGTCCTAACGAAATGATTCTGGAAAAACGAGAGCTGTTCGGAATTTTCCTCCTTTCTAGGCAGGGAAAATCTCGATTATTTTGGGTTTCTAAGACACAAAAAACTAGAGCTTACTAGTATGAGGTGTCTCCTCTAGAGCTCTAGTTTGAAATGATGCTGTATTTTTAGAAATGAGCCCTAGTTTGATGGTTCAAAGTGACTCAGGAATGGTCATCCTACTATGATTCTTATTTAGGCATTAGGCAACTAATGCCAATCTTTTAGATAATCCCCAAGTGTCCTTTGAAGCAAAATTAAAACGCTTACACGTCCACCTAGTTTCATTATAATCCTTTTTTAAGAATAAACAATAGAAACTAATAGAATTATCAAAAATGTTAAAGAAGTGACATAAAAGATTCTATATTTAGTTTCGTTAGTCAAATAAGAATTCACCTGTGTAAATCATTTATATTTTTAATTTTTGCTACTCATAGACAGACTATGGTCTTAGTCAGATGAAAAAATAGAGTCTTTCTATCTAAAATTTTCTTTTCAGAATTGTCTTTTTAAGGGCTACTTCTCTCATAGTTTTGCTATCTCTTAAGGTTAATTGAAGCTTACTTTAATGTTCAAAAGCCTTTAAGAATAAGTGTTTGAAGGTGTTTGAGAATCGAAAGGTTTCTATTTAAGACCTTACATGTTGTGTAAGGTCTTATTTTTGCTAATCAAAGTTAATATAACTGAGCGCATGGCAGAGATTTATGAAAAGAAGATGATTTTTTCCTATTTGTAATTTGTCTGAATATATCATAGAGTAGAGAAAACAACAGAAAAAGGATGATTGATATAGATGGAAAATAAGGTACGTTTTAAACTACACAAGGTTAAGAAAAACTGGGTAACTATCGGGGTGACCACCCTCTCAATGGTTGCCTTGGCAGGTGGAAGTCTCCTAGCTCAAGGAAAAGTAGAGGCCGATGAGACAAGTACGCCAAATGGTGATGGCCTGCAGCAACTGAGTGAGGATGGCACTGCCAGTCTAGTGACGACCACAACTGTTACTGAGCAAGCTAGTGTTCAAGCAAGTGTGTCAGCAGTAGCAACAGCCAGCGTAAGTCACGAAATAAGCTCTCAGGTGGTGGCAAGTGAGGTTAGCCAAGAGACAACTGCTCAAGCACAAACTAGTCAAGTTGCCAGTCAGGGAGTGACAGTTTCTTCGCAAACTCAAGCCAGTGCCCAAGAGACACAGACTACGGAACAGGCCTCACAAGGTCAGGCAACAACACAGGCAACTGTTCAAGAAAGGTCACAGTCAGAAACGCCGAGTAATCAGGTAGGACAATCGGAATCTTCAGTTACTCCTAGCCACAAAGCAACTCGCAGTGGTGGGCGTCGTGTAGCAACATCGCATGCAACAGCTAAAGCAAACAGTCAAAATCAGAAAAAGACTGAGGCTCAAACCAGCCAAAGAATTGAGACTGAAAGTGTGCAAACAAGTGCTCAGTCCACTCCTAGAGTATTGACCAATGCAGCTCCATCAATCGCCACACGCGCTGCTGATAGCACTATTCGTATCAATGCTAACCGTAACACTAACATCACAATTACGGCCAGCGGTACGACACCAAATGTAACCATTATCACAGGGCCAAACACGCCTAAACCAAACGTGACGGTGACAAGTCCAAATGGCACAAGACCAAATGTGACCATTGTCACGCAGCCAAATCAACCGAACAAACCTGTTCAACCAAGTCAACCGTCTCAACCTAACAAGCCGGTCCAACCAAATCAGCCAAGTCTTGACTATAAACCAGTAGCCTCTAACTTGAAGACTATCGATGGCAAGCAGTACTATGTTGAAAATGGCGTCGTGAAAAAGAACACAGCCATTGAGCTTGATGGTCGACTTTATTATTTCGATGAGACTGGAGCTATGGTGGATCAAAGTAAACCTTTGTATCGTGCCGATGCCATTCCCAATAACTCTATCAATGCGGTTTACAACCAAGCCTACGACACATCAAGCAAGAGTTTCGAACACTTGGATAATTTCTTGACGGCTGATAGTTGGTACCGTCCAAAACAGATCTTGAAGGATGGAAAAAATTGGACACCTTCAACTGAGAAAGATTATCGTCCACTTTTGATGACTTGGTGGCCAGACAAGGTGACACAGGTCAACTACCTCAACTATATGAGTCAACAAGGCTTTAGTGATAAGACCTATACGACAGATATGATGAGTTACGACTTAGCATCTGCTGCTGACTTGATTCAAGTTAAAATCGAGGAACGTATCGGTCGTGAGGGCAATACCACTTGGCTTCGTCAATTGATGTCAGACTTCATCAAAACACAGCCTGGCTGGAACTCTGAGAGTGAGGACAATCTCTTAGTTGGTAAGGACCACTTGCAAGGAGGCGCTCTGACCTTCCTCAATAATAGTACGACAAGTCATGCCAATTCAGATTTCCGTCTCATGAACCGCACACCGACTAACCAAACAGGGACACGCAAATACCATATCGACCGTTCAAATGGTGGTTACGAGTTGCTCTTGGCTAACGATATCGACAACTCTAACCCAGCTGTTCAGGCCGAGCAACTAAACTGGCTCCACTACATCATGAATATTGGTTCTATCCTTGGCAATGATCCAAGCGCCAACTTTGATGGTGTCCGTATCGATGCGGTGGACAATGTGGATGCGGACCTCTTGCAGATTGCTTCTGATTACTTCAAGGAAAAATACCGTGTGGCTGATAATGAAGCTAATGCCATTGCTCACTTGTCAATCCTTGAAGCTTGGTCCTACAACGACCATCAATACAACAAGGATACCAAGGGTGCTCAGTTGTCCATTGACAATCCGCTACGTGAAACGCTTTTGACGACTTTCTTGCGTAAGAGCAATTACCGTGGTAGCTTGGAACGTGTCATTACTAACTCTCTTAACAACCGTTCAAGCGAGCAAAAACATACGCCTCGTGATGCCAACTACATTTTCGTGCGTGCCCATGATAGTGAAGTGCAAGCTGTTTTGGCCAATATCATCAGTAAGCAGATTAATCCAAAAACAGATGGTTTCACCTTTACTATGGATGAGCTCAAACAGGCCTTCGAAATCTACAATGCAGACATGCGCAAGGCTGATAAACAGTACACCCAGTACAATATCCCAGCTGCCTATGCCACAATGTTGACCAATAAAGACAGTATCACTCGTGTTTACTACGGTGATCTCTTTACCGACGATGGGCAATACATGGCTCAAAAATCACCATACTATAATGCCATCGATGCTCTGCTCCGTGCTCGTATTAAATATGTAGCAGGTGGTCAAGACATGAAGGTCACTAAGCTCAATGGCTATGAAATCATGTCATCTGTACGTTATGGTAAGGGTGCAGAAGAAGCTAATCAACTTGGTACTGCTGAAACACGTAACCAAGGAATGCTAGTCCTCACAGCCAACCGTCCAGATATGAAATTGGGAGCCAATGATCGTTTGGTGGTCAATATGGGAGCTGCCCATAAAAATCAAGCCTATCGTCCATTACTCCTCAGCAAATCGACAGGGCTTGTAACCTACCTCAAGGATGCTGATGTGCCAGCTGGATTGGTTCGCTATACGGACAATCAAGGGAACTTGACCTTCATGGCAGACGATATTGCTGGTCATTCAACCGTTGAAGTTTCAGGTTATTTAGCGGTTTGGGTGCCAGTAGGTGCTTCAGAAAACCAAGATGCCCGCACCAAGGCTTCGACGACTAAGAAGGGTGAGCAGGTCTTTGAATCATCGGCAGCTCTCGACTCACAGGTCATCTATGAAGGCTTCTCAAACTTCCAAGATTTCGTTAAGACACCAAGTCAATACACCAACCATGTTATTGCACAAAACGCCAAACTCTTCAAAGAGTGGGGAATTACTTCCTTTGAATTTGCGCCACAATACGTGTCTAGTCAGGACGGCACTTTCTTGGATTCTATCATTGAAAATGGCTATGCCTTCGAAGACCGTTACGATATTGCCATGAGCAAGAACAACAAATACGGTTCACTCAAGGACCTCATGGATGCCCTTCGTGCCCTTCACGCAGAAGGCATCTCAGCCATTGCTGACTGGGTTCCAGACCAAATTTACAATCTTCCTGGAAAAGAAGTGGTAACAGCTTCTCGTACCAATAGCTACGGTACACCTCGTCCAAATGCGGAAATCTACAATAGTTTTTATGCGGCTAAAACTCGTACCTTTGGAAATGACTTCCAAGGCAAGTACGGTGGTGTCTTCCTTGATGAATTGAAGGCAAAATACCCAGCAATCTTTGAGCGCGTGCAGATTTCAAACGGCCGTAAATTGACTACCAATGAGAAAATCACGCAATGGTCAGCCAAGTATTTCAATGGAAGCAATATCCAAGGTACTGGAGCTCGCTATGTCTTGCAAGATAACGCTACCAACCAATACTTCAGCCTTAAGGCAGGTCAAACCTTCCTTCCTAAACAAATGACTGAAATCACAGCAACTGGTTTCCGTAGGGTGGGAGATAAGGTCCAATACTTCTCAACGAGTGGCTACCTTGCCAAGAATACCTTCATTCAAGTCGGTGCCAACCAGTGGTATTACTTTGATAAGAACGGCAACATGGTCACAGGTGAACAGGTCATTGATGGCAAGAAATACTTCTTCCTAGACAATGGTCTCCAGCTACGTCATGTCCTTCGTCAAGGTAGTGATGGCCACGTCTATTACTACGATCCTAAAGGGGTTCAGGCCTTTAATGGATTCTATGACTTTGCAGGTCCTCGCCAAGACGTTCGCTATTTCGATGGCAACGGTCAAATGTATCGTGGCCTCCACGACATGTATGGCACAACCTTCTATTTCGATGAAAAGACTGGTATTCAAGCCAAAGACAAGTTCATCCGTTTTGCGGACGGACGCACGCGTTACTTCATCCCAGATACAGGAAATCTCGCAGTCAACCGATTTACGCAAAATCCTGAGAACAAGGCTTGGTATTACCTCGATAGTAACGGTTATGCCGTGACAGGACTCCAAACCATTAACGGTAAGCAGTATTACTTTGACAATGAAGGCCGTCAGGTTAAAGGACACTTTGTCACAATCAATAACCAACGCTACTTCCTTGATGGCGATAGCGGTGAAATTGCTCGCTCACGCTTTGTGACGGAAAACAACAAGTGGTACTATGTCGATGGCAATGGTAAACTGGTTAAAGGTGCTCAAGTCATCAACGGTAATCACTACTATTTCAACAATGATTATAGTCAAGTCAAGGGTGCCTGGGCCAACGGCCGTTACTATGATGGTGACTCAGGTCAGGCCGTAAGCAACCGCTTTGTCCAAGTTGGTGCCAACAAATGGGCTTATCTCAACCAAAATGGTCAAAAGGTAGTTGGTCTTCAACATATTAATGGTAAACTTTACTACTTTGAAGGTAACGGTGTCCAAGCTAAAGGGAAACTTCTGACATACAGAGGCAAGAAATACTACTTTGATGCCAATAGTGGTGAAGCCGTAACCAATCGCTTTATCCAAGTTTCTCGTGGTGTTTGGTATTACTTTA
>OVXK01000194.1_pt1 | contig 18354 bp, 17 predicted proteins | sample 1732021 | NCBI WGS metagenome assembly OVXK01 (sample SAMEA4413051, study PRJEB24355) | metagenome | biome: human; feature: gut; material: faeces | place: United Kingdom | collected 2010 | reverse complement strand
ATGATGAATGGGGTATGCAAACTTTTGCTAAAGATATTACTCTCAAACGTTTGTCAGAACCTGAAGATGTGGCAGCAGCAGTTAGCTTCTTGGCTGGACCTGACTCAAACTACATCACAGGTCAAACCATCATCGTGGATGGTGGAATGCAATTCCATTAAAATAAAAGGAGAGCGGAAGGCTCTCTTTTTTTGCTTGATAAAACATAATATTTCTGATAATATAATCGTGATTAATTATGCTTTAAAAGGAGCCTTTCTATGTCAGATATTTTACACTATATTATAGAGCACCCATTTTTTAGTCTCATTCTATTGGGAATTGTTGTACTAGCCTTCGGTTTAGCTCCATTTTCAAGTAGTTCTACAGAAAACAAGCGCTCGGCAATTATTAATAAGCACTATAACGATACTTTTAAGAAGTAAGAAGGACTAAATGCGGTCAGAAAGCAGATATTAGAGATAGGCAAAAGCCTGTCTTTTTTGTATAATAGAAGTTAACGATTAGTTTTTTTATAATCACAAGTAAGAACTAGGAAAGATAAAAATGCCAAATATTGAAGAATTAAAACAACGACAGGAGAAGATTCGTAACTTCTCTATTATTGCCCATATTGACCACGGTAAATCAACCCTTGCTGACCGTATCTTGGAAAAGACTGAGACAGTGTCAAGCCGTGAGATGCAGGCGCAACTCCTTGATAGTATGGACCTTGAGCGTGAACGTGGAATCACTATTAAACTAAATGCCATTGAGCTTAACTATACAGCTAAAGATGGCGAAACATACATTTTCCACCTCATCGACACACCGGGACACGTGGACTTTACTTATGAGGTGTCACGTTCTCTTGCTGCCTGTGAGGGTGCCATCTTGGTGGTGGATGCAGCTCAAGGAATTGAAGCCCAAACTCTTGCCAATGTTTACTTGGCCCTTGATAATGACTTGGAAATCTTACCAGTTATCAATAAAATCGACCTTCCAGCTGCAGATCCTGAGCGTGTGCGTACAGAGGTTGAAGATGTTATCGGACTAGATGCTTCTGAAGCTGTGCTTGCATCAGCTAAGGCCGGTATTGGTATTGAAGAGATTCTCGAACAAATCGTTGAGAAAGTGCCTGCACCTCAAGGTGACGTCGAAGCACCTCTCCAAGCCCTTATCTTTGACTCCGTTTACGATGCTTACCGTGGGGTTATCCTCCAAGTGCGTGTGGTTAACGGAATGGTTAAACCAGGCGATAAGATTCAAATGATGTCTAATGGCAAGACTTTTGATGTTACTGAGGTTGGTATCTTCACACCTAAAGCTGTTGGACGTGATTACCTTGCGACAGGTGATGTTGGTTATATCGCAGCCTCAATTAAGACTGTTGCGGATACCCGTGTCGGTGATACCGTGACACTTGCAGATAATCCAGCTGCAGAGCCACTCCATGGCTATAAGCAAATGAACCCAATGGTGTTTGCAGGTCTTTACCCAATTGAGTCAAATAAATATAATGACTTGCGTGAAGCCCTTGAAAAACTCCAGTTGAACGATGCCAGTCTTCAGTTTGAGCCTGAAACGTCTCAAGCCCTTGGTTTTGGTTTCCGTTGTGGTTTCTTGGGTCTTCTTCACATGGATGTTATCCAAGAGCGCTTGGAACGTGAGTTTAACATCGACCTCATCATGACAGCACCATCGGTAGTTTACCATGTTAATACTACTGACGGTGAGATGCTTGAAGTGTCTAACCCATCTGAATTCCCAGATCCTACACGCATTGATGCCATCGAAGAGCCTTATGTTAAAGCTCAAATCATGGTTCCTCAAGAATATGTTGGTGCGGTTATGGAGTTGGCACAACGTAAACGTGGTGATTTTGAAACCATGGAATATATCGATGATAATCGTGTGAACGTTATCTATCAGATTCCACTTGCCGAAATCGTCTTTGATTTCTTTGATAAATTGAAATCATCAACACGTGGTTATGCAAGCTTTGACTATGAATTGTCAGAATACCGCCGTTCACAATTGGTGAAAATGGATATTCTTCTTAATGGTGACAAAGTCGATGCCCTTAGCTTCATCGTTCACAAGGAATTTGCCTACGAGCGTGGAAAACTTATCGTTGATAAACTTAAGAAAATCATTCCACGTCAACAATTCGAAGTGCCTATCCAAGCGGCTATCGGTCAAAAAATCGTTGCCCGTACAGATATTAAAGCCCTTCGTAAAAACGTCTTGGCTAAGTGTTACGGTGGTGACGTTTCACGTAAACGTAAACTTCTCGAAAAACAAAAAGCCGGTAAGAAACGTATGAAAGCCATCGGTTCGGTTGAAGTACCACAAGAAGCCTTCTTGTCAGTACTTTCAATGGACGAAGATGAGAAATAAAAGTAATAGTCAGAATGTGATGTTCTGGCTATTTTTGTAAAAAAGTTATGATAAAGAAGATTTTAAGATTTCCCTTCTCAAAGCGTGGAAGGATTTATACTGCGACTTTACTGACACTTTTCTTTTTAGGAAATGCTTATGTCAAACATAAATTTCATGAAAAAGCTGTAGAGGAATTACAGATTGCTCTAAAAGCGGATAAGGTAACTGACAATGAGATTTTTGGCAGTCGCCATCAGTATGTTGCCATTAGTCAGGAAGAACCCACTTACTATAATTCTGAAGATAACGTAGCTACTGAGTTGATTGGTAGAAATCATTTTGTTCGCTATTACGATACCATGAGTAGTCTGCATCAAGCTCATTTGGTAGTTTATGATATTAACAAAGATTTTAAAAAGAAAATTATTAATCTGACTCCATATTTGAAGAAAGTCAAAGATTTTAAGGAAATCAAAGAATTGGCTGTGTCTTTAAGAACGATTGATGGTTATGATTATGTTTTCTTGAGGAATACTCGAAGCGACAAGCAATTCGCTTACAATTTGGATACGAATCAATTTTTAACTAGCAATTTACCAGATTATTCTTATAGTAAGGATGAACTGCTTTATTATGGTGATAAGAGTTCTGCTCGAAATCAGATGAATGATAGCACCATGTGGGGGTATTTAAAGAGAGAAGGAAACTTGGATGAACTTTTAAGGAAGTCACCGGCCCCAAAGGACAGCTATTTATCTGCTCAGCTAAACCTTATCATAGAAATTGATAATGTAGACATTTCCAAAGAGGAGAGTCAGATTAATCTATTTAATAACAATCCTGGAGTCAAGCATATTTACCAAGTAGTTGTAAATCAGACACCGACAAATAGTAATACAATAAAGAAATTTAAAGTATTGACCCGTCAAGGCAAGGAGGGAGATTTTCCAGCTGGTCCAACTGAGCCAGTGAAAAGAAAAGGACCTGATAAACCTAGTGAACCAAAAAAAGTTCCAGAATTAAACGTTTTTCCTGATTCTATTTTTCCTATTAAAACCTTAAGTTTTAGTGAGATTCTTAACAAAAAGGCTCAACAAGACTATCAGAAAGACTATCGGGCTTACGAAAAAGCACGTCAAAAAGTTCAAAAGGATTACGGTAGGAAATATAATGCCTATAAAAAGCAATTAGCTCAATATGAGACTTATAGAGATAGAGAGTACGAAAGACAATCACAAATCTATTTTTCTCCTGAAGAGCAAACAAATGATATCTTACATTGGTTGGGAACAAATGGAGAAGATACAATTGTAGTTTCTGTAGAGGATAGTGCTGGTATTAAGAAAGATATCCATTCTTTTGCTGATATAAAGGATTGGGTGGATAAACATGATTATGATTCCACTATTAAGTCAGACTTTAGAGACTACAAAGGTGGCGACTAAGTATTCTTGAATGTCTATGTGGCTTCTACAAACCCTACACAAGCATTTTTCTCGGCTTTAGGCTATAATAGACAAAAAGGAATGTTGGGAGGGCCAATATGGATATCACAAGTTTTATTCCTAGTCAGCGACAGGCTATTCTGGAGCGTTTTCAGCAAGTGGAGGCCTTGGGATTAGGCGTAGTTCGTATTGAGTTGAAGGTTGCGAATCCTGTTGGCATCATCTATGAGTGTTACATTATGGCAGGGGAGAGTTATTTTTCAGATCAAGCAGTGGTGTCCTTCCGTATTCTTTACGAAAAGGACTTGGACCGCATTTCTTTGGATGTCGTTGACATTCCTGGTCGCTCAAGTTTGTCTAATTACCTCCAGCTACTAGAGATTTTTGAAGGCTTGCAAAATTATCTTAATCGAGAGTTTGCTAAGGTAAAAAATACATAAACATCTGATAGTAATCAGGTGTTCCTTTTTGTGCTAGAAGTTCAAAATTTCACAATCTTTTTTTCACAAGATTGTCTGAAAACTGTGCTATAATGATAACAGAATTGTGAAGTGATGAAAGTTTGTGAAAAAACGAGCAGACTTTGACACTTTGTGACTTATACTTGAAAGGAAAGTTGGCTCTACCATTTTAGGGCCAGAAGGACTGTGTTCATGTCAGAAGAAAAGCAATTGTTTGGTGCAGATTTAGTGGTTGATAGTTTGATCAACCATGATGTTGATTATGTCTTTGGGATTCCAGGCGCAAAAATCGATAGAGTTTTTGATACCTTGGAAGATAAGGGACCTGAATTGATAGTTGCCCGTCATGAGCAAAATGCTGCTTTTATGGCTCAAGGTGTTGGACGTATTACAGGGAAACCTGGTGTAGTATTGGTAACATCTGGGCCAGGTGTCTCTAATTTGGCTACTGGTTTGGTAACAGCGACAGATGAAGGGGACCCTGTTCTTGCTATTGGTGGTCAGGTTAAACGTGCAGACCTCTTGAAACGTGCCCACCAATCAATGAATAACGTTGCCATGCTTGAGCCAATTACCAAGTATGCTGCTGAAGTACATGATGCTAACACCCTTTCTGAAACGGTAGCCAATGCCTATCGTCACGCTAAGTCAGGGAAACCAGGTGCAAGCTTTATTTCAATTCCTCAAGACGTGACCGATGCTCCGGTCAGTGTTAAGGCTATTAAACCTATGACAGATCCAAAACTTGGTTCAGCATCTGTTTCTGATATTAACTATCTCGCACAAGCGATTAAAAATGCTGTATTGCCAGTCTTTCTATTGGGGAATGGTGCCTCATCAGAAGCTGTAACTTACTCTATTCGTCAAATTTTGAAGCATGTCAAATTACCAGTTGTTGAAACTTTCCAAGGAGCTGGTATCGTGTCACGTGACCTTGAAGAAGATACTTTCTTTGGTCGTGTGGGTCTTTTCCGTAACCAACCGGGGGACATGTTGCTTAAGAAGTCTGACTTGATTATTGCCATTGGTTATGACCCAATCGAGTATGAAGCACGTAACTGGAATGCTGAAATTTCAGCCCGTATCATTGTAATTGACGTTGAACCTGCTGAGGTGGATACTTACTTCCAGCCAGAACGTGAGTTGATTGGTAATGTTGAAGCAACTTTAGATTTGCTCTTGCCAGCTATTCAAGGTTATAAATTACCTGAAGGATCCGTTGAATACCTTAAAGGATTGAAGAATAACGTTGTTGAGGATGTTAAGTTTGATCGCCGACCTGAAGAAGGAAAGGTACATCCGCTAGATTTGATTCAAGTTTTGCAAGACCAAACCAAAGATGACATGACTGTGACCGTTGACGTTGGTAGTCACTACATTTGGATGGCTCGCTATTTCAAATCTTATGAACCACGTCATTTGCTTTTCTCAAATGGGATGCAAACTTTAGGGGTTGCTCTTCCTTGGGCCATTTCTGCAGCTTTGGTTCGCCCTAAGACAAAAGTCATTTCTGTTTCTGGAGATGGTGGTTTCCTCTTCTCAGCGCAAGAATTGGAAACGGCAGTTCGTTTGAAATTGCCAATTGTTCATATTATCTGGAACGATGGCCATTACAATATGGTGGAATTCCAGGAAGAAATGAAGTACGGTCGTTCATCTGGGGTTGACTTTGGTCCTGTAGATTTTGTAAAATATGCTGAGAGCTTTGGAGCGAAAGGTTATGGTGCAACAAGTAAAGAAGAGTTTGCTAGCTTGCTTCAAGAAGCCTTGGCTCAAGCTGTAGATGGACCAGTCCTTATTGATGTTCCAATCGACTATAAAGACAATATTAAACTCGGCGAAACTATTTTGCCAGATGAATTTTACTAAAAAGAGGGTGTAGACATGTCTGAAGCCATAAAATTATTTCAATATAATACTTTGGGAGCCTTGATGGCTGGGCTTTATGGAGGTACTTTAACAGTTGGAGAATTGTTGGAGCATGGAGACTTGGGTCTCGGAACATTAGATTCTATCGATGGTGAGTTGATTGTTCTTGACGGTAAAGCCTATCAAGCCAAAGGGTCTGAGGGTAAGGTCGAAGTGGTAGAAGTTTCTCCTGATGAAAAAGTGCCCTATGCAGCAGTTGTACCTCACCAAGCTGAAGTTATTTTCCGTCAACGTTATGAAATGACTGATAAAGAACTTGAGGATCGTATTGAATCTTATTATGATGGGGTCAATCTTTTCCGTTCTATCAAAATCAAAGGTCATTTTAAACATATGCACGTGCGCATGATTCCAAAATCAAATGCCGATATTAAGTTTGCTGATGTTGCCACACGCCAACCTGAGTACGAGGTAGATAATATTTCAGGTACTATCGTTGGTATTTGGACGCCAGAAATGTTCCACGGTGTGAGTGTTGCTGGGTATCACCTCCATTTTATTTCAGACGACTTGACATTTGGTGGTCACGTTATGGACTTTGTTATTGAAAATGGTATTATCGAAGTCGGTCCAGTTGACCAACTCGACCAACGTTTCCCAGTTCAAGACCGTCAGTATCTTTTTGCTAAATTTAATGTCGATGAGATGCGTGAAGATATTACTAAGGCTGAATAAAATTTTTTAAGACATCAAAAATCATAGAAAGAACTTTCCTAGATGATTAGGGAAGTTTTTTTGTTTTTTGAAGTTATTTCTATATCGAAATTGTTGACAGATGTAATTATAGATGTTACAATTCGTGATATAAAGTTCGATATGGAACTAAAATTCAAAGAAAGACATGGTGTTTTATAATGGATTATTTGAAAGTGCTAGTCGAAGAGATTCATTCAGTTGTAGTGGCAACGGTTGATGAAACGGGGCATCCACATACATTTGTTATGGATATGATGTGGGAGGATGGGAAAACAGTCTATTTATTGACTGCCGATTTTAAACCTCTGTACAAGCGTCTTAAGGAAGATGAACGTGTAGCGTTGACAGGGATGACTCAAGGGGCAGGAACCATGGACCGTAAATCCATTTCCTTAACCGGTCAGGTGGAATGGATTGGAAAAGAGCATCTTGGAGAGTTGTTGGACGCCAATCCATACATGTATGAGATTTATCCGACAGAGGAGGGGCGTAGTCACCTACAAGTCTTTCATTTTAAAAAAGCAGTAGGGGACTTTTATGATTTGACGCAATTGCCTCCCTACCAAGCAAGATTTGAAATTGAGGGATGATAAGATGACAAAGATTCAAGAAGCAAAGAAAATCATTGAAGAAGCAGATAAGATTGTGATCGGAGCGGGAGCTGGCTTATCTGCAGCGGCTGGCTTAACCTACTCAGGCTCACGTTTTGAGGTTTTCTTTAAAGATTATATTGCTCGTTATGGCATGCAGGATATGTATTCTGCAGCATTTTATCCTTTTGAGACAGCCGAGGAGCGCTGGGGCTATTGGGCCAAGCATATCTATCATAATCGATACCAACCAGAGGGGCTTCCTCTTTATAGAGATCTTTTCGACTTGGTAAAGGACAAAGATTATTTTGTGATTACGACCAATGTAGATGGGCAGTTTATGAAGACAGGATTTGCTCGGCAGAGTTTCTTTGAAGTGCAGGGCAACTACGGAGAGTGGCAGTGTTCAGTTCCTTGTCGTCAGGAAGTCTTTGATAATGAAGCGGCTGTCATGGAGATGCTAAAAGAAACAAAGGATTTAAAAATTCCAACTGACTTGCTACCATATTGTCCAAATTGTGGGGCACCAATGACCATGCATTTACGTGTTGATCAATCTTTTGTCCAAGATGAGAGCTGGGAGGCTTCTTATGAAGCTTATCAAGGATTTTTTGAAGGGATTGAAGATCAAAAGATGGTTTTCTTAGAATTGGGTGTCGGTTACAATACACCGACCATTATTCGCTATCCTTTTGAGAAAATGACAGCACTATTTCCAAAGGCTCATTTGATTCGCCTCAATCGTGATGATCTTGAAGGTTTTGCTGCTACAAAGGAAAAGACAATTTCTATAAACGATGATATGAGGGAGGTACTCCAACAATGGCTAGCAGACTAGAATATTTGATTGATGTTTTAAAAAGCGAGCAAGGATTGACAGAACTAGAGATTCCTGAAAAGGTAGAGGAACAAGAAGTGTTGTATCGGGCTCTTCAAAATGTCCGCTATCCAGCACCAGTGACTGCCGACTTTCTCTACCAGCAAGACCGTTATTTACAAGAAAAACTATTAGAAAAAGGTGTTGTAGACTTAAAAGACTTGACTCCGATTCGGCCCAATCTCTACCTATGGCAAGGCGATATCACTCGCCTGACAGTCGATGCCATTGTTAATGCGGCTAACAGCAAGCTTTTAGGCTGTTTTGTACCTAATCATTCTTGTATTGACAATGCCATTCACACGGTTGCAGGAGTTGAATTGCGTCTAGCCTGTCATGAGCTCATGCAGGAGCAAGGAAGGGATGAAGCTACAGGTCAGGCAAAGATCACCAAGGCCTACAACCTACCTTCTCGCTATATCCTTCACACGGTTGGGCCCGTTATCTATGACAAAGTGACAGATTTGGAAAGGCGACAGTTAGCCTCATCGTACGAAGAGTGCTTGAACTTAGCTTATGAAAAAGGTCTGAGAAGCTTGGCCTTTTGTTGTATCTCAACAGGAGAATTTCGTTTTCCAAATGAAGAGGCAGTTAAGATTGCGATAGAGACGGTTCTACAGTTCCAGAAAGAACACCCTGATATGGTAGTTATATTCAATGTTTTTAAAGATATTGATTATACGATTTATCAAGCATTATTAAAATAACAATGTTTCTATATAGAAGTAGTTGACGGATGTAATAGACAGTGATACAATAACTTTAATATTTCGATATCGAACAAAAAGGAGACATAATGGACAAGATGTTAGGGGGCTACCAAGCTCTACAGATTCGATTGTTGAATGGGCGTATTTTTCAAAAACTCTTGAGCAAAGAACCAGAAGCTCAATATAGAAGTGAACAAGGAAAAATTTTAACAGTGCTTTGGCAAAAAGAAGATGGTCGAGCAACTGCGACAGATATTGCCCTTGCTTCAGGACTAGCAAACAATACTCTGACTAGTATGATTAAGAAATTAGTTGACCAGGGCTTGGTTACGATTGAACAGAGTGATCAGGACAAGCGCAAGAAGTTTGTCGTTTTGACGGACCTCGGTTGGGCGCAAAAAGAAATTGGAGACCGTGTCAGCAAAGAATTAGGTGAGATTTTTTACCAAGGATTTTCTAATAAAGAAATCCGAGAATTCCAAGCTTATCAAGAGCGTATAATCTCAAATCTAAAAGCTAAAGAAATTGATATGTAGGGAAAGGAAGTAACAGTTATGATCGGAATTACAGGTGTAACAGGGAAATTAGGTTCCTATGTGGCTGATCTTATTGATAAAAAGGGAATCGCTTCAATCCATTTAGCACGAAGTCCTGAGCGTGCAAAAGTCTACGCGTCTGCGGAAATCCGTAAGATGGTGTATGCCAATACTCCAGAGGTGGTTGAGGCCTTAAAGGGAATCGATGTCTTATTGATGGTCTCTGCTCGGGAAAATCCAGAGCGTGTTGAGGAACACAAGAGTTTTTTAGATGCCGCAAAGCTTGCTGGAGTGCAACATATCGTTTATACCTCCTTTTATGGGGCAGATGAGAAGGCAACTTTTACCTTGTCTCGAGATCATGCCCAGACGGAAGCCTATATCAAGGAGTTAGGGTTCACATATACTTTTCTAAGAGATAATTTTTATTTGGATTTCTTAATTGATATTGCACTTGAAAATGGAGAAATTCGTGGTCCGGCCGGCAGTGGCCTTGTGTCAGCTGTTGACCGTAAGGACACATCTACGGTTGCCGCAGAAATTCTTTTAAATCCTAAGGAGTGGGAAAATCAAACCTTGAATTTGACAGGGCCAGAGGATCTTTCTATGGAAGAAATCGTAGAGCTTCTCTCAAAAGAGACCGGTAATGCCATCACGTATGTTGACGAATCGGTAGAAGAGGCCTATGAGTCACGAAAAAAATGGCCAGCACAAAACTGGGAGTACGATGCTTGGGTCAGTACCTATACAGCTATCAAAGTTGGGGAACAAGCTGGGGTTTCAACAGATGTCGAAAAAGTCTTAGGACGTCCAGCAAGTAGTTTATTGGATATTCTTAGAGACAGAAAACTTATTGAGGAAAAATATGATTGAATACAAACATGTAGCCTTGCGCTACACGGAAAAGGACATTTTGAAAGATGTCAATCTCCGCATTGAAAATGGAGAATTTATGGTTCTTGTGGGACCTTCAGGATCTGGTAAGACCACCATGGTCAAGATGATTAACCGTCTCTTGGAGCCGACAGATGGCAATATCTATATGGATGGAAAACGCATTAAGGACTATGATGAACGAGAGTTACGTCTCAGCACCGGCTATGTCCTTCAAGCCATTGCCCTATTTCCTAACTTGACAGTTGCGGAAAATATTGCTCTCATTCCTGAGATGAAGGGCTGGACTAAAGAACAAATTGCTTCTAAAACAGAAGAACTCTTGGATAAGGTTGGCCTGCCTGCTGCAGAGTATGCAAAACGCATGCCTAGTGAATTATCTGGTGGAGAGCAACAACGGATTGGCATTGTGCGAGCTATCATTGGGGAACCCAAAATTCTATTGATGGACGAACCTTTTTCAGCCTTGGATGCCATCTCTCGCAAGCAGTTGCAAGAATTGACCAAGGCCTTACATAAAGAATTCGGCATGACGACCATCTTCGTAACACATGATACGGATGAGGCTTTAAAATTAGGGGATCGAATTGCAGTTTTGCAGGATGGAGAAATTCGTCAGGTCGCAGAACCTGAAACAATTTTAGAAGCGCCTGCGACAGACTTTGTAGCAAACTTGTTTGGAGGTAGCCTTCATGTCTAATTTGATTTCAACATTTCAAGAACGTTTTGGGGACTGGTTAACGGCCCTTGGACAGCACTTACAATTGTCTCTTTTGACCTTAATTATTGCAATTTTCCTCTCAATTCCTTTGGCCATTTATCTTAGCACGCGCGAACGTGCGAGTAACTGGGTCTTGCAACTCGCTGGTGTCTTTCAAACCATCCCTTCCATGGCCCTTCTGGGACTCTTTATCCCTATTATGGGAATTGGAACGCTTCCAGCTTTAACAGCTCTAGTCATTTATGCGATATTCCCAATTTTGCAAAATACTATTACAGGATTGCGTGGGATTGACCCTAGTTTGGAAGAAGCTGGGATTGCCTTTGGGATGACCAAGTGGGAGCGCCTTAAGAAGTTCGAGATTCCACTGGCTATGCCTGTGGTAATGTCAGGGGTAAGGACTTCTGCGGTAATGATTATAGGGACTGCGACCTTGGCAGCCTTGATTGGGGCTGGAGGACTTGGTTCCTTTATTCTACTTGGTATTGATCGAAGAAATTATAGTTTGATTCTGATTGGGGCTATTTCTTCAGCACTTCTTGCTATTTTATTCAATATTGTTCTAAAATGGATGGAAAAGGCCAAGTTACGCACGATTTTTGCAGCTTTCGCTATCATGGTGCTTGGTTTGGGAGCAAGTTACGCACCAAGCATGATGCCTCAGAAAGAGAAAGAAAATCTAGTCATAGCTGGTAAATTGGGACCTGAGCCAGAGATTCTCATGAATATGTACAAGCTTCTCATTGAGGAAAATAGTGACATGACGGTGACGGTTAAGCCTAACTTTGGGAAGACAGATTTCCTTTATCAAGCGCTTAAAAAGGGTGATATCGATATTTATCCAGAATTTACAGGGACCATTACAAGCTCTCTCTTGCAACCAGCTCCTAAAGTCAGCAACGACTCCAAAGAAGTTTTCGAGGTTGCGCGTGATGGGATAAAGAAACAAGACAATCTAGCTTTACTCAAACCGATGGCTTATCAAAACACCTATGCGATTGCTGTTACGAAAAGTATTGCGAAAGAGTATAATTTGAAGACGATTTCTGATCTCAAGAAAGTTCAGGACAAGCTTAAAGCTGGTTTCACGTTGGAATTTAACGACCGTGAGGACGGAAACAAAGGACTTCAATCAGTTTATGGACTAAATCTTAACATAGCTACCATGGAGCCAGCCCTTCGCTATGAGGCAATCCAACAAGGCAACATCCAAATAACAGATGCCTATTCAACAGACCCAGAAATTGCTCAATATGATTTAGTTGTTCTAGAGGATGACCAACACCTCTTCCCACCTTACCAAGGAGCACCCCTCATGAAAGAAGCTCTTCTTAAGAAACATCCAGAATTGGAAGGTATTCTTAATAAGTTATCTGGTAAAATCACAGAGAGTCAAATGAGTAAAATGAACTACCAAGTGGGAGTAGAAGGAAAACCGGCTGCTAAAGTCGCACGTGAGTTTTTGGTAAAAGAAGGTTTAATTAAGAACTAAAAACATTCTCAAGTTGATAACTTGAGAATGTTTTGTATAGAACAAAGTTATTCTTACTCTTCCGTTTTATTTATTAGCTTAGATCATATGTTACTCAACAGATTTTAGGGCTTCGAGCATATTGACTTTCTTAAGGTGTTGGTTCACAAAAATACCGAGACCTGTCAGAATGATAATGACAACAAGTGTTGGAATGGCATAGATGAGCCAGCTCAGACCTGGATTGAACATAATATTTTCAGGAGGGATAACCTCTACCATGTATTGATGCAATCCCAAACCAAGCCCGAATCCAACCAAGATACCAATGATAGAGAGATAAATGGTTTCTCGATAGATGTAGAATGTCACTTCTTTGTCAAAGAAGCCTAGAACCTTAATGGTTGATAACTCACGGATACGTTCTGCCACATTGATATTTGTCAAATTAAAGAGAACTACTAAAGCAAGAAGAACAGAAATCCCAATCAATACTGCCATAACACGGCTAAGGGAGTTGACGATGGTCTTGATTTGTGCCTTTAGAGTAGTATTTTGAACAACCCCTTTGACACCATCAAGCTCCATAAATTGACTGGCTGTTTGCTCAACGTTTTTGTCTGAGTGATTCTTCAGTGTCAGAATAGTAGCATTTTGGCTCGCCTCTTTACCAAAAGCATTTCTGTAAGTAGTTTCATTCATAAAGATGAAGTGACCCATATACATTTCAGAAATACCAGCAACTTTGAGTTTGATATCCTTGTCTTGACTATTTTGAACGGCTAACTCATCCCCTACAGAAACGCCAGCTAAGTCTGCCAATTTCTCAGAAATAATAATCCCTTTGTCGGTCAAATCGAGTTTTTGACCAGTTTCACGATTATTGAGCTTGATGTAATGTTGTAGAGTTTCTTGATCCTTGTCTTTGACCACAAGGGTTGTGATATCTTGACGATCGTTATTATTTCCTGCCACTTTTGAAAGCATTTCGTAATGAATAGAAAGATGTTCCTTGACCTTGCTATCGTTAATTAATTTTTGGATGTTTTCCTTTTCCTGCCCATCCAGATGATCCTTGTTTGCGACAATCATATCATAGCGAATGATGTTAGGGAATTGGCGTGTGTTAAGGTCTCCAATAGAAGAACGAATACCGAGTCCAGCAAAGAGAAGTGCGATGGAACCGCAGACACCAAAAATAGTCATGAACATCCGTTGCTTGTAGCGGAAAATATTACGGGCAGTGACTTTTTGTGTAAAGCTCATCCGGTTCCAAAGTGGGGTGATGCGCTCCAGAAGAATCTTAGAACCAGATGTTGGAGGTTTTGGAAGAAGAAGTTGGGCTGGCTTTTCTCCTAATTCGCGCTTGGCTACCATGAAGGCAGGAAGAACTGTGGACAAAAGACCAAGCACAATAGCTAGAAGAGTCTTAAATGGATAAAAGTGTAACTCAATCGGTGCGAGGAGGATTCGCTCTTTATAACTATTGTATATGATAGTTGGAAGGAGAATGTGACCTGCAGCAACCCCAATAGCAGTACCAATCATACTTGTCACAAATCCATAAATAATAAATTTACGGATGATGTCCTTGTTTTGGTAACCAAGAGCTTTGAATGTCCCTGCCTTAATCCGTTCTTCCTCGACGAAGCGTCCCATCGTGACGAAGGTTACCAAGGCAGCAATAAAGTAGAGGATAACAGGGAAGATATTACTGAGGTTCTGAAAAACAGAAGCGTTGGTCTCGTAGGAAACGTACCCTTCTGACCAAGGAGCTTCACGACGTGTGTAGACATCGTAGCTTGGTTCAGTAATGCTATCGATTTTTTCTTGAGCTTCCTTTATTTGCTCCTTCTTTTCAGCAATTTCATCTTGTGCTTGTGTCAATTGTCCCTGGACAAGAGGATTCTTATCCTGACCGCTGGCTTTCGCTTGTTCTAGTTTCTTGTTAAGTTCAGTCTCTGCCGTTTGAAGTTGACTTGTTTGTTGGTCAATCTTAGCCTGTGGATCAGCTTTTAATTCTTTCAAACGGTTAGCAGGTTGATTTTTTAATAATTTTTCGAGCTCATCCTCGTGTTTGGAAACCTTGTCAGTGTAATCCTGAGTATAGGGGTTAGCACTATGGACGTCTTTGTAAGCTAAGCGTGCAATCATGTAGACGTCGGAATCAAAACTAGATTCAGGGACAACCGCATAACCTTTGAGTTCCCCACTACCAGCTGTAGATGAACCGAGATCAACACTTGATAAGATTTCAGATGACTGAACAAAGCCAGTGATGGTAAAGGTGTGTTCTTTTAAGACATCCTTACCATTGTCACCCTCTTTTTCAGAAAACGAGATCTTGTCACCAATCTTATATTTGTCTTGATAGACTGAAGAAAGAGCAATTTCACCTTGCTTACTTGGAAGTTTTCCTTTTACAACCTCATAAGTTGAGATATCTTTTGGTTTTGAAAATAGTCGAAAGGCATCAGTGGAGTCTTTCAGAACGACATCTTTAAAGTAACCGTACTCAATGTTTGCCTCTGATGAGACTTGATTTAGGAGGTCTTGATCCGACTGGTTAAGTCCATAGCTACCAGTAACTGTGAGGTCAGCAGTTTGGTGTTTAGTGAAATAGCTTGTTCCCGTGTGTTGCATATCAGGTGTCGTCACCTTTAGACCCACAAGAGCGAAAGAACCCAAGGCCATGAGTGAAGCAATAGAAACCACCCGTCCTTTAGAACTAGAGAAAGACTTTCTGACATCTTTCCAATAAGTTTTACGATTCATGAGACATCCTTTCTAGTACTCGAGGCTATCAATATCTTGTGGAGTTGCATTGAGTTCAATACTTTGAACACGCGCATCATGCATACGAATCACACGATCTGCAATCGGAGCAAGCGCTCCATTGTGAGTGACAATGATAACAGTAGCTCCTTCATAGCGAGCCTTATCTTGGAGAATCTTCAAGACCTGTTTTCCAGTATTGTAATCCAGGGCTCCTGTAGGTTCGTCACATAGGAGAATTTTGGGATTTTTTGCGACGGCGCGAGCAATAGCTACTTGTTGTTGTTCACCACCAGACAATTGTGCAGGGAAGTTGTTGATGCGTTTTCCTAGACCAACATCAATCAAAGTTTGTTCCGCATCTTTAGCATCCGCGACAATTTCAGAAGCCAACTCTACATTTTCTTTGGCCGTTAAGTTTGAGACCAAGTTATAGAATTGAAAGACGAATCCGACATCGTCTCTGCGATAAGCTGTTAATTGCTTCGCATTATAATTGGAGATGTCTTTCCCATCGATAATGACTTTTCCTTCATCGTTGGTATCCATACCACCAAGAATATTGAGAACAGTTGATTTTCCTGCCCCAGAAGAACCGAGTATAATCACTAACTCCCCTTTTTCAATCTCGAAAGTGATATCATTGTTTGCGATGATTTCCACATCACCTGTTTTATAACGTTTGTAACTATGTTTCATTTCAATATAAGCCATGTGTATTTGTCTCCTTTAAAAGTTATCAGTGCTAAAACAACAACCTGTTGAATAATTACGAAGGTTATTTTATGATTTTTTAAATACGATTGCTACAACAAAAAACAACAATGTGTTGAAATAAGGATACGAAAGTGATATTAATAAATGAAAATCCTTGATGATGGTTGACAATTACAAAAATCAAGATATACTTTAATCAACAATATGTAGAAACAAGGGGTTTGTATGCAGCAGAGACAAACGACAACTAAGTCAGATATTAAAGAAGCCTTCATTCAGCTTTTAGCGACAAGAAACTTAGAGGATATTACGATTAGTCAGTTAACCAAAAAAGCGGGTGTTAACCGCTCGACATTTTATCTGCACTACCTAGATAAACAGGATTTTTTAGAGCAATTAAAAGAAGAAACCATAACGACGGTTCGTATGATTTTAAGGAAAGAAACCTTTTATCCCAAAGAAGCCTTAGAAGCCATCTTGTCTTATTTCCAAGAGAACAGTGCTTTTTTTGCTGAAATTGCAAAAAATCCAAGCTTTCGTTTTGCAGACAATATTCGTTCTTTTATTTTGGGAATGATTGAGTCAACACCACGTTCTCGACCAGTCATTGTGGCAGCTTATCAAATGCCAGAGCGCTATGCTATTACCATGTATGTTTCTGGTTTGACAGGACTTATTGTCGACTGGATTATCAATGGGACTCAAGAAAGCCCCCAACAATTGACCAAAATTATACTGGATTCTCCAGGAATGGAGTGGTTTAAGGGATAAGGTGGAGATGGACAAGAAATAATTTAATTTGATACTTTACTAAATTTTCTACACTCACTTGTAGTTTTAAAACAAGGTTAACAATTTAAGGAGCTGAACTTATCAATGAATCAATATACCATCCAACAATTTATCGTCGATGCTTTTACAGATACTGTTTTTAAAGGGAACCCGGCGGCTGTTTGTCTTCTTGATAAATGGTTGTCAGATGATACTTTACAGAATATTGCTAAAGAAAATAATCTTTCTGAGACAGCTTTTACGGTTAAAAATGATGATTACTACGAATTACGTTGGTTTACTCCAGGTGGGGAAATCGATTTGTGCGGCCATGCAACCTTGGCAACGGCTTTTGTTCTTTTTAGATTTTTTGAAAAGAATGCTGAAAGTCTAACTTTTGCAACACAGAGTGGGGAACTTTTGGTTACCAAAAAAGGTGAGTACTATGAGCTGAATTTTCCAGCATACTCCACGCAACAGGTTGCAGTCACAAGTGAGATGGAAGAAGCAATCGGTGTCCGTCCGCTTGAAGCATGGCTTGGAAGAGATCTAGTATGTGTCTTACCTCATGAAAATGAGGTCATTAATGCAAATCCAGATTTTGATAAAGTAAAAGCTTTAGATGGGCTTCTCCTGAATATCACTGCCAAAGGAAGCAAGTATGATACTGTGACACGAAGTTTCGCTCCAAAATTATCAGTCAAGGAAGATCCAGTCTGTGGATCAGGACACTGTCATGTCATTCCTTTGTGGGCTAATAAGTTGGCACAAGCAGAATTTAGGGCTTACCAAGCCTCTGAAAGGAGTGGCATCCTCCTTTGTCGTATAGAGGGTGATAGGATTTACCTTGCAGGAAAGGCTGCCCTATATAGTCGTGGAGAAATTTATGTCATGGACTAAATTTCTGTCGATTACGAAAACGTAGAAGTATTAGTGACAGTAATGAAAACAAAATCCCAGTCGAAAGATGTCTAGCTCAGCTAGGCATTTTAAATTTCACAACATTTTTTAAAGAATTTTCAGAAAAGACTTGACAATTTTGAAAATAAGCGTATGATAAGATTATGAACTTTTAAAAATAGTAATTTTACTATATTAACTCATGTCGACTACGGATGGTATGGTAAAGTGACTATATGGTTCTAATAACTATTCTATAGAGCGTTGCGTCCGAAAGTCATTCCTGACACGGCTCTTTAAAAACAAAAGGAGAAGATTATGAAAACAGAACCGATTCATCGTACCAGTATGTGGAAATTTAAGTTAAGTGCTGCCACCATGACTTTGATTCCCGCTGCCGTGGGGATTAACTATGTTGCCAAAGCCTTGGCGGAGGGGTTAAAGTTGCCCGTTTGGCTGGGGTCTTTGGGAACCTTTCTTGCCAGCATGTTGGCTGGGCC
>OVXK01000193.1_pt1 | contig 18482 bp, 20 predicted proteins | sample 1732021 | NCBI WGS metagenome assembly OVXK01 (sample SAMEA4413051, study PRJEB24355) | metagenome | biome: human; feature: gut; material: faeces | place: United Kingdom | collected 2010 | reverse complement strand
GCGATGCGGTTTGTCGGTTTCATGATACAGCGACCACCTAGAGCTACTGTCTTGCCCTACGCGACGCACTTCCGATCTCTGATGACTGGTGCTATGATGTGAACGAAAATGATTAGCAAAGTAATGCACCTCCTCTCTTCGTCGATTGACGCCTGAGAGATAGGCGACTCTATTATTATACCATCTGTGAATATACAAGCATATCTACTTCCGATAAGTCGTCTTATGTTATATAACTTCGTTTTTTATAGTATCAAGACAAAAGAAGAAACGCAGTTCAAAATCATCACCTAAATTCATTAATCTAAAGAAAAAACGGTGTAATAAATAGTGAATATTATAGTCTATTAAAGAATAGATTTAAAAACACTCTAAAAGGTGCATTAAAGATTTGTAAAACTTTAATATATCCTTTTTAGGTGAAAACTTATGATAATTGTAGGTTCTCTCATTATCTATGATTATTAATTTTAACTGTATCTAGAAAATCATCACCCTAATCACAAATTGAAAATACTACTTTATCAAGATAAGAAAAAAGAAAAAACTTGCCCTAAGATTTTATAAAATCTTAGGGCAAGTCAGCTCAATATCTAAATAACTAAAAATACAATATAAGTTAAAGTTTTCGCATCACTTCTTGGTATACCTGCTTTAACAAAAGCATTTTCAACAGCTGATTTCGTAGACTTATCTAACCTATCAATTGCATTAGACATCTTTCTTGAATATTTTTTTACTAGAACAGCATGTTTTCTACTTAATGGTTTAATGATCCAAGATATAGCAGTTCCACCATGTCTCAAAGAAGGTGATAGAGCCTTAATAGCTTTTAAAGTTGCACCGATAGGACCTCTAGGAGTAGGCTTATTTGAGTTTAAAGTCATAGAATTATTAGCAAATACTGAAGAATTTAAAGCACCTTCTTGTTTTGCTAGTAAAACATCATTATCAAAATTAGGATTAAAAGCTCTTTGCTCATCTAGAAACATTTTAAATCCTTCATCATCTCTAGATAAAACTTCCCAAATATATTCTTGTCCTTCTAACAATTCATTGAATTCTACATTATCATTTTCTACTGTTTTAACAACTTCCTTATTTTCTGCAGCATGAACTACAGGTTCAAAACTAGAAAATAATAATGCAGTAGATGTTAGTACCAAAGTATTTTTAATAAAAAAACTTTTTAAATTCTTCATATGACTTTTATCCTCCAATTATAAATGTTAAAATTTTTTATTATTAAATATTATATACATAAAAGGAATTAAATTCATTATGAAAAAAGTAAACAAAGAGTACTTATTGAACTTTATAATTGTAACGTTCTTACTCGGAATAATAATCATACCTATATCCGTATTAGTATTCTCAATACCATTTTTTAGCATAATAGGTTTCCAATCATTAGCAGATAATTTAAATATAAGTTCTTTAATAACAATAAATTGGTATTCAAATAATATGTTTTATAACATTGGCTATATTGCATTATTCTTTATAGTAACTTATCTAATATTTATTTTTCTTGAACTTTTTATAATATTTTTACATATAAAATACAAAAAGAAATTTAATAATATTATCTTATTCATATTCTTTATAACTGCTAATATGATCGTATTAAACTTAATAATTTTGAAGATTTTCTACAACATTCATATAAACTTATATTTTCAAATTTTCATTTATTCTTTATGCTTCTATCTTTTATTTACTCATAAAGAGATTTACAAAATATTTGAAGAAAATAAAAGTAAAAAATAAAAAAATTAATCTCTCAAAAAGTTTTCTCGGCATAAAAGTACCTCTAACTTTTATACATAAAGTCATGAGCATAAGGGAAAGTGCCACCACTTTTATATTTTGGCAGACCCATAACGTGGTGAACTCGGCAGTGCCGAGTTATTTTTCCTAGAAAAAAAGTGACATCACTTTTTTTACTCATATGTATAAAAACCATAACGTTATGTATACATACAGGTTACGTATACATATACTTTATGTATATAAAACATACACAAAAGACATGCATCATACACATCAATTTTTTTAAAAATACATGTCTTTTTGATATATATTTTTTTTGCGTTTTAAGAGGTCATTTAGAGCATTCTCTAATTTTGAGTACAAAAATACGTAATATAAAAAAATCGTCCTTTTAAAACCTTTTTAGGACATTTTAAACACATTTTTATGATTTGGATCAATGTAGAATAAATGTCATAAACGTATAGAAAAAATACGTCGTCATTTCTAAGTACAGATAAATTTCTGATGCAGTACTAAATTATGGGGAAACCTACCTGTAAAAAATAAAAAGATTACTATATTTTAATTTTATTTTTTCTGTTCGTTTTTTCGACACCAGGACGGGCGATTTTTACTTACTGCCCATTTACATGCAAATTTAAAAATTAGCAATAAATCGTTCCGAATTTGCATTTTAAATGGGCAAACGTGCCGTTTGATCACATAGTTCGTGTAGCGACAAAAAGAGTATAACGAAAGTATAATAAGCGTATAAAAAAAGTGTAATGATAGAAAATAGCATTATACTTTTTTAGTCGTTCATCGCTCATCAGAACAACAAATAAATTTTTAAGAAATAAATTTTGAGAGTTGACCACCCACGTTCTCCGTAAACTACAAATGTGGGTGGTCAACTCTCAAAATATTTTTATATTTTTTTATTGTTCTTCTTCGGTAAGTTCGTGAAGTTCACTTGCCAGGTACTCTTTCTGATTCCAAATATAATAAATTTGGTAAAGGTATTCAGTTGGATCGATTTCTTGGTTCTGTTGCAAAGTTAAAAAATAAGTGTCTAACCTTATGTTTAAAATAATACTTCGTATTAACTAGCTAGCATGATGCTAATTACACGGCATGGCGAAAACCCGTAGATCTGAAGAGATCTGCGGTTCTTTTTATATAGTCCATAAATACATTCAATGCCTTTGATCGTATTCTTTGCCGTATTGATACTTTGATAACTTATTTTCCTTACTTTGATATGACGATGATCTTGTTCAATGAGATTATTTAAATATTTAGAGTTACAATGACAGTTGGGGGTAAGTTTAAAATCTTTAATCACTTTGGACATTGCCACCTTCGTTGAAGGGGCTTGGTTTGTAATTATCATTTGAGGTTTGCCAAATTGTTTAATAAGACGTTTAATAAACGTATATGCTGAGTGATTATCTCGTTTCTTACGTAACGAAATATCTAGTGTATGGCCATCTGCATCAATAGCGCGATATAAATAATTCCATTGCCCTTTAATTTTGATATACGTCTCATCTATATGCCATTTATAATAAGCTTGCTTATTCTTTTTCTTCCAAATTTGATACAAAATAGGAGCATATTCCTGTACCCATCGATAAATTGTTGAATGATGAACATAGATGCCTCGTTCTCTCAATATTTCAGATATATCACGATAACTTAATGCATATCTTAGATAGTAGCCAACGGCTACAGTAATGACATCTTTGTCAAATTGCTTATATCTGAAATAATTCATCCTCTGCACCTCATTTTTTGTTGACTATTATACTATATTTCTAACTTTGCAACAGAACCTAATGTAAGCTATGCAGATATACTTGAAATTTTAAAAATAAAAAAGGCTTATAACGTAAAACAATGTGGTAACGTCTTAGAATTCAAGCCGACCGATGAAGGTTATTTGAAATTACATAAGACGTGGTTTTGTAAATCAAAGCTATGTCCAGTTTGTAATTGGAGGCGTGCTATGAAAAATAGTTATCAAGCTCAAAAAGTGATTGAAGAAGTAATTAAGGAAAAGCCAAAAGCACGTTGGTTGTTTTTAACACTTTCAACAAAAAATGCGATAGATGGAGATACTTTAGAACAAAGTTTGAATCATCTAACTAAAGCATTTGATAGGGTGAGTAGATATAAAAAGGTTAAACAAAATCTTGTTGGATTTATGCGTTCAACAGAAGTTACCGTTAATAAAAATGACGGTAGTTATAATCAGCATATGCACGTTTTGTTATGTGTTGAAAATGCATATTTTAGAAAAAAAGAGAATTATATAACTCAAGAAGAATGGGTTAATTTATGGCAAAAAGCATTACAAGTTGATTATCGACCTGTTGTAAATATTAAAGCAATTAAACCTAATCAAAAAGGCGATAAAGATATTGAATCGGCAATCAAAGAGACATCAAAATATTCGGTTAAGTCATCTGATTTTTTAACTGACGATGACGAAAAAAATCAAGAAATTGTAAGTGATTTAGAAAAAGGTTTATATCGAAAACGTATGTTAAGTTATGGTGGATTGCTTAAACAAAAGCATAAAATTTTAAACTTAGACGATGCCGAAGATGGTAATTTAATTAATACAAGTGATGAAGATAAAATAACAGATGAAGAAGCAAAAGCACATTCAATTACGGCAATTTGGAATTTTGAAAAGCAAAATTATTATTTAAGACATTAGTGATGACTGATGTCTTTTTTATTGATTTTTTGTAAAAAAGTACTGTCTTATTTTTGTGACAAATGCTGTATGTAGTGTCACAAAACTGTGACAAGCGCAATATATTGTGTCACAAAAGTGTGACACTACAGCTTTTTATGATATCACTTTAAAATTACTTAAAACCCTTGGAATGTCTGGCTTTGCCAGACCTATCATTTTTGAATGATAGCAAATTCTCCTTATGCTCTTACGGAGTTCTTAGAGAAAATTTAAAATTCTCGATTTTTGATAAAAAGCGCCCTGCAGGAATTTAGAAAAACATGGGGGAAGTTTTAAAGGATTTTATGCTAATTTTTAATTTGCATGTAAATGGGCAGTGTCCGAAAAATCGACACTGGGTTTGATCGAATTTTTGATTATAAAATCAGAATATATTTATTTGGCTCATATTTGCGTTTTAAGAAACAAATAAGATAATACAGGTATAAAACTATATATTTTTAAAGTTCGTTCTAAATACCCCCTTAAAATGCAAAATAAGTATATTCGATTATTACATGTAAATTTTGGTTTTAGCTCGACGCATTTTTAAGTATGTAAATGCGCCTCTTGGATAACGAAAAATAAAAAATCTTAATTAAACAGAGTTTAACTAAGATAGTCACGAATTTTATTAGGTTTAAAAATTATGATTACTTCAGATGTTTAGAATTAAGGTGTTGATTATAGTGTGAATGAAAGTAAGGGATAATAATTAGTAAATCAGTGCACAATTAATGCTTTATTTAAGGTATAGTTACACGCATAATCAAACATGCATTTATGCCGAGAAAATTTATTGACGTTGAGAAGAACCCTTAACTAAACTTGTAGACGAATGTCGGCATAGCGTGAGCTATTAAGCCGACCATTCGACAAGTTTTGGGATTGTTAAGGGTTCCGAGGCTCAACGTCAATAAAGCAATTGGAATAAAGCAATATTTTTAGTTAGTGTTAATAAAAAGGAGTGTTTTTATGACTGGTTTAAAAGTTTTTTTGATAATCTGTATATCTGCTTTTGTTGGAAATTTTATATTAATGATTTTTGAGAGTATGCCTATCAATATTTGGGTTGCTAGGTTTATCGGAGGTGTAGCAGCTGCTATTTCAGGTATGTTGCTTACTTATTATTTTCAAAAAAATAGGATTGAGGAATAGGTTTTTGGAAACGAGTTGAAAACGAGTTTCTTCTTGTCTTGATACTATATAGAAATAACTCGATTTTTAATTTATGGCCGTAGACTTTGATATATAAGGGTTTTCGGCTATTTTTTGTGTTGAAAGGAATTTTTGACATAAAAAAACACCAGTAGTATGATTAAAGCGTCTACTCAATAAACAACTACTGGAGGTCTTTTTATGTCAAATTTTATTTTCCCCACAGAAAACAGTATGAAACGCCGTCATATCAACGCTTCAAAAGGGTTTTAGAAAAGAACGTTATTTCTATATAGTATCAAGACAAGAAGAAACTCGTTTCACTCGTTTCAAAAACCCTCATGATTTTTAAAGAAAAACTCTCTTATTTCATCGTCTTTAATAAAATAATATGCCATCTTTCCATCTTTATAAAAATCAAGTACCTCATTTTTATATAAAAGCCTTAAATGATGTGAAGTTGAAGCAACACTCATTTTCAATATCAAAGAAATATCACAAACACACAACTCATCTTCTTTAATCAAAGATAATATGATTTTCAATTTCTTCTCATCACAAATTTTTTCTAAAATGTTAAGTAATTTCTTAGATTTATCATCTTCTAAAAAACTTAAAGCATTGTTAACTTTATCCTCATGTACACAGATCACATCACAAGTATTTTCATAACTCATATAAAATCACACCCTAAATTAAAATATAAATCCTAAAATTGTTTGAATAGTGTCATTTTCAATAATAATAAATAAACCTAAAGCTATATAAATAATAGCCATAATCCAACGACTAAATTTCTCAACAATTTCTCCAATTCCTGGGATATTAGCTAATTTTTGTGCAGTAAACACCAAGAAGAAAATTAAAATTAAAAAGACAAACAGAGTAAGTAATAAATTAGTAACACTTAATGTCACAAAATACGGAACAAATAAACCAATATTATCGGCGCCACAACTTGCTATCGTAACAATTGCAACCGTACCAACTAATTTAGACAATCCTTTTTCATTCAGTTCTTTTTTAGCTCTCTTTTCTCCTTCACAATCACCATAAATAGCCACTTTAATTCCAAGATAAATTGGTATTAAACCCAATAAACCTAATATCCACTTCTCTGGAACATAATTTAATACAAAAGCTAAAAACAAACTAACTAATATTAAAATAATAGACCCTAAATATTGACCAATATAAATATCTCTATATTCTTTTTTAGTCTTTGCTCTAGCAAAAAATATTAATAAAATTACTAATAAATCAAATGCTGTAGCAATATAAAGAATAGTAGCAGTGACAACCGTTTGAATCATACATACACCTCATTCAAAAATATTTTTGAATGTATTATAACTAATATTTTTAAATAATCATAGGTGCTTTATTCCAATTGCTTTATTGACGTTGAGCCTCGGAACCCTTAACAATCCCAAAACTTGTCGAATGGTCGGCTTAATAGCTCACGCTATGCCGACATTCGTCTTCAAGTTTAGTTAAGGGTTCTTCTCAACATCAATAAATTTTCTCGGCATAAATGCGTCGTCTATTTTTTTATCTTCATGATAATCATATTTTTCTTCCATCTCGTCAAAATCATCATCTTCATAGAAAAACAAAAAGTAAGCAACAACACCAATAGGAATAAAAAATAGTGTGAAAACAAGAAGAAACTCGTTTCAAAATCCCCTCAAATATTCTAATTATTCTTTTTGAAATTCATAACTTTAACAACCAAATAAATAGCATTTATTCCCATCAAAATAACATACGGAATTAATATATATAAATTTTCCAAATGAGATATAAAAATTAATCCAAGTAAAAAGAAAACATTTAAAATAGTTGCTATAACGTAACCTTTATCTAACACTGTGTCTTTATTCAAAATAAAAACTCCTTTTTAAAAAACTTTATCACAAGACTTACTCAAATTATAAATACCTTTATTTTGAATTTTAAGGGGGTATTTTAAAGATTTAGGGGTAAATCATATATTTTCTATCTAAAACCTACATAATCTCTTAAAACGCAAATATGAGCCAAATACATATATGCTATTTTCAAAAACAAAATTTTAAATAAAACCAATGACTATTTTTTTAAACACTGCCCATTTACATGCAAATTAAAAGTTAGCATAAAATCCTTTAAAACTTCCCCCATGTTTTTCTAAATTCCTGCAAGACATTTTTTATCAAAATCGAGAATTTTTATTTTTTCTCTAAGAACTCCGTAACTCCGTAAGAGCATAAGGGAAATTTGACCCCATGTATACATGGGGTATCTGGCAAAGCCAGACAATTCAAAGCTTCAACAATATTTTTATGTGGGGTCATAAAAAGCTTAAGTGTCACACTTTTGTGACACAATATATTGCATTTGTCACAAAAATAAGACAGTACTTTTTTATAAAAAAACAGTAAAAAAAGACATCAGTCATCACTAATGTCTTAAACTCTTTAATTATTTATAAATAATCATTACCCCAAAATAAAATACAGAACTTGAAAACTTAATATCAATGACTTCGATTTGGTTATCATTAATAAAATTATTGATTTTTCGTTCTAAAGAACTTCCAGTCATTCCAGTTAAAATTTTAGTGTTCATATTTTTAACTCTTTAAATTTTTTAAATAATAATTTTGCTTTTCGAAATTCCAAATTGCTGTAATCGAATGTGCTTTTTCTTCTTCGTCTGTCGTTTTATCTTCATCACTTGTATTAATCAAATTACCATCTTCGGCATCGTCTAAGTTTAAAATTTTATGCTTTTCTTTAAGTAATCCACCATAACTTAACATACGTTTTCGATACAAACCTTTTCTAGATCACTTAAAATTTCTTGATTTTTTTCGTCGTCATCAGTTAAAAAGTCAGATGATTTAACGGAATATTTTGATGTCTCTTTGATTGTTATAAAATCATTTGAATTATTGATTAAAGGTATTATATTGTTTCATGTTTTTACGGCGCATATAAAGGGCATGTGTTTCTTCAAGTTCAGCTTTAATGGATTGCATTAAATAACCTTGCATAGCTTCAACGGTTTCATTCTTTTGTAGCAACATCGCTTTAAAACGTTTCAATACACTTACAATTTCAAACTCAACATCTTCTAAACGATAATAAGTATCATGTGAAGTATTAAATGACTTTTTCCCTTTGAGTAATACGCTTTTAATAATCCGAATTTCTCTAATTTCAAATTTACTTAAATAGTCTTGAAGTTTTTGTGGCAATTCTTCGAGTACTTGGAACTTAAGGGCGTCATTATTAAATTCAGTTTTTTGATGATTTGTATGATTCGAATGATGATTATTATTTATTAAAGTATTAGATATAATATCATTCATATCATACGTATCATTATCCTCATTTTCTATATAATTAGTATTATTTAACTCAGTATCATTAGACTGTGAATTTGGAAGTTCTTGACCACTTAAATTCACAGTTCTAGAACTTCCAAATTCATTGTTCTGGAACTGTGAATTTGGAAGTTCCTTGGTAAGACTTGCTTCAATATCATAATTTGGTTTTAATAAATATAATCTATTTGGTTTATTAAGGCCAACACGCTCTTGAGTTAATAAATTAAAATTTACTAACTCTTTTTTCAATTTTATGATTTTTTGTTCTCCATAACCTAAGTACTCGCACAAATGTTTATTACTGAAAATAAAGTAAATGTTATTATTTCTATCTACCCATTCATTTTGGATGGATAATTCGAAACGATCTTTTAATAATGCATACATAATTTTGGCTTCTGCTGACATTTTCTTAAAATATGCATCTTCGAACAAATATTTAGGAAGTTGGTAAAATCTTTCAGTTTTTACTTGTGATAAATTGTATTTCTCAAAATTGGGCATAATAAAAACCTCATTTCCACTTTTTGGATAGAGGTAATAAAACAATTTTTACGTAGGTTATATGTTTTGTACTTGCACTTATATGATTAGATATATATAATACAAGTATCAAAAAATTATATAAACAGACGAATGCGAATCGTTTTATTACCGAGAGTCGATGCTACGCCAATAGTATCGACTCTTTTAATATTCACAAAGTAATATTAACACTTTTAAGATTGTATATAAAGCTTTTTAAGTTTAGTTGAAAGAACGTTGTAACTTTAAAATGATAAAAATTCACTACTTTAGTACCTAATTAGTCACCTATAGAAGGTTTTAACGGCTAATTAGGTACTAAAGTAGTGAAATAGGTAGTAAATTTAGATGTCGAAAGATGAAAAAATATTTGTTAGGTGGTAAAATTTAGGTACCAATTTATGTACCTAAGGATGAATGTTATGAAAACTATTAAAATGGTTGCTGATGAATTGAATGTAACTAAACAAACTATTGTTAATAATGCTAAAAACTTAAATATATCTTTTAAAAAAGAAAATGGAATTAATTATATTAATGATAATGATTGTTTAAAAATTATAGAAAAGATCACTAAGAAAGAAAGGACAATGCAAAATAAAGAATTAATAAAAAAAGAAAGATTTAATGAAAATACTGCAGAGTTTGAAAAGCATATATACAATAATTCAAATGGTTTTGAGTCATTAAAAACAAAAGTAAATGAATTAGAAAAGCAAATAGAAATCTTTGAAACTAGAGCTAAAAATGATGAAAAATATATTGAGAATTTAACTAAACAACTAGATCAACAAAATAGCAATGTTAATACATTAAATAAACTGTTGGAGAATCAACAAATATTAGCTTTAGAAAGTAATAAAAAGATTCAAAAACTAGAAAACCAATTAGAAGAAGAAAGACAGCTTAATTACTCTTTTGATACAGCGACTAATGATAGACAAAGCATTAATCCGCAAGAAGCAACTTTTACTGAAGAATATCAAAATAGTAACCAACAACAAAAGAAAATACAACCAATAGAAGCAGAATTAAATCATAAGGGCATAACTAAAGCGAAAAAGGATGACAGTGCAAACGAAGACGTATTAAAGAGAGATGATAAACTATCTGAAGAAATAGAGAGTGGACCTGAGGACAGGGAAGTAGAAACACCTAAAAAGGGGTTTTGGAGTCGTTTGTTTGGTAGCTAAAATAATTAATTAGGCACTAAAAGTTTATAACTTTTAGTGCCTTTTATATAGTGAGAACTTCTGGTAATCATCGATTATGTAAACTAATAAAAGGAGGAGTATTATGAAAACAGGTCCACTGAAATGTCCAAAATGTAACCAAGATTTATATATAAAAAAAGTTAGGTATCCAATATCTGATATTGAAACATTATGTTAACCACATAAAAAGCCCGAAACACTGATTTAACGGTGTTTCGAGCTTTTTATCAACGATATCGGGTATGCATCTTTTATACATTTCCCTAAATGACGTGTTTTCATTATTTTTTCATCAACAACTATTTTGTATCTTTATTCAGTTATGATTTCTTTTCGCCAATCCAAAATTGAGAAAATGAATATCTTGATAGCCTTCTTTGATAACATATTTTGTAGCTTCTTATCTTTGATTGCCAAACATCATTTATCCCATCTTTTGTAGTTTTTTGTCTTTAGTACATAAAAATACTTTTTGGCTTTCATGTTATTTTATGGAAGGAGAGATTTGTTATAATGTTAGAGTCGTCTATCTCTCAGACGTCAACTTGACGTAGAGAGGAGGTGCGATTTATGAATGAAATTCTTGTTCACATCATGACAACAGTAATTAGTGGTTGTCTGGTCACGTTATTTGGTTATTGGCTCCATAAACGCGATAAAAAATAGCATAGACGACTAAGTCAATTCACCAAAAAACCCCGAACTACGGCCAATAGTTCGGGGTTTGGTGCGTTTACAAACGAAATTCTTGTTACTTTTAGTATATATTCCATATTGCCTTTTGTAAACTTTTCTATTCTTATCAATTCATTTCAAGGTGTCATAAAAATGTTTTCCTTTTTTAATTATGACTGACATTCCTTAAATTTCAATTTCAAAATCAATCCAAGGACGAATGAATAGCCCAAACTAAGAATACGGCAACAGGAAAGAAAAGCCACCAAAAATCATAAAGAAAATCAACTATGAAAGGTACCCGGTTGTTCTCTCTATAATTTCCCTCTAAAATAACTTTTTTAAAACATGTATCTCCTTTAATTAAATGATCTATAGTAATTCCAAATAAGTCACTCATAGCAATCAAAATATCTAAGGAAGGGTAATTTTTAGCACTTCCCATTTAGAAACACTTTGTCTGGAAACCTTTAATATATTGGCTAATTCCTCTTGAGACCATCCTTTTAATTCTCTCTGTTCTTTTATAGCTTCAGCTAATTTCATAAAATCACTCCTTAACTCAAACTATAAAAATTAAAGCTACTAACACTACTTAATAAGTTTCTATTATTCCCAATTCAGTTCAAGCTGTTTTAAAAAAGCCTCTCGTTCTTTCTCTAATTGTGGATCGTAATCTCTTTGATGTTGCTTTTTCTCTATGTGTAACTATATCTATCAATATTTCTTAATTTCTAAGCTCAGAAATATTGACTATGACATCAAATCGTTTCGCAAGATCTAAATCATGTGTTACGACAATCATAGTTTTATTTTCATCAAGTAGATTTAATAATAAATCAATGACTATTTTTCCGTTTTTCGTATCTAATGACCCAGTAGGTTCATCAGCTAAAATGATTTTCGGATCTTTTAATATAAGTCTCGCCAACGCAACTCTTTGCTGTTCACCACCACTTAGAGAATTAACAATCCTCTTGATATCTAAATCTAGGCTGACCTTTTTTAATACTTCTTTCTTTAAGTTCATATTATCTTTTTTATTCTTTTTGAACTTTAGGGCTAAATCTAAATTTTGACTGATTGTTTGATTTTCAAGTAAAGCAAAATTTTGAAACAAATACCCTAACGTATATCTATAAAAATCGACTTTCTTTTTTAGTAACTTATCTTCAATATATATGCTCCCTTGTGATACATCTTCGAACCCAGCGATTATGTTAAGTAAAGTAGATTTTCCAGCGCCACTTTCTCCAACTAAAGCATATGATTTTCCTTTTTCAAAATTAAAATTACATTCGTCTAAAATGTTTTTATTACCTTTTTTTACAAAAACATTTTCAAGTTTTATCACTATCGGTCACCTCATTTTAAAAAGCTAGGAATATCTTTTGTAATGTATTCTATCGAACGCACATATTTCCCTTTATGATTTACTTTCACATATTCTTTTGTAGGATCATAACCTAAAAAATCCAATTTATAACTCTTTTTTTCTCCATTTTTAGAGTATACAGTTATATTTCTATAGTCCTGGGTGTCTTTTGGAACTTTGGCATAAGATACTTTTTCTTTTAACAGTGGGTTAAAACGATCTAAATGCTCGTTTCTAACCAATAACAGACTAAGTATGATGATTAATAGTACACTTGTTACAATAATTAAAGTTCTTTTCATTGTTTAAATCTCCCTCATTAAATCTTTAAAGTATTTTTCAAGATATTTAATATAAGCAATTTGAAGTAAATATTGAATAATAGCAATAGACACTATTATGAGTAGTAATATCTTTGAACAAAATAAAATATGCGTAGTGTAAGCTAACATAATAGAAAGTAAGATAGAAATCGTTAAATAACGTACATTACTGCTGAATAATGAATAACCATGAATTTTTCTTAATAATAGTTGCTTTCTATTCCAACTAAAATATTGAATTGTTTCAAATACAGTAGCTATCAAAAGAATGAAAACGTTAATTATGATAGTAACTATTGTTATTATCATTTTTGTTTTCGTTTCATTTATTTCATTTAGCACAGAATCCTTGTAATTAGTTATACCGCTAATTTCTTCTGCTAGGTGATTATCTTTAAGCAACTGTTTAAGTGTATCTAAATCTTTAAATAGATATCCACCTTGAGAAACAGCAGCTAAATAAAAATCTCCTGTTAAATCGTCAGGCGTCAACAACAGTACTATTGGAGAATCTAGATACCCAAATTTCAAATTAGTTGTGCGATCAAAAGAAAAAACAGATACGTTTTTTGACAGTACTTGCACATCTACTTTTTTGTTTTGTTGCTTTTGAAAGTCAATCCATCCTTGGTGATTTTTTTGAATTTCAGATTTTTGAGATTGTAACCTTGGAGGAATAAACACGTTTATTTTATCCGAATGATTGGCAATCATTTTAAAATCAGGATTTATATTTTTATAGAAATTCAGAAAATTGTTATTGATAAAAAAGACATTGCCATTTTCAGGAATGTAATTATTTTTATCGGGATTGGCTATATTATTATTCTTTAAAAGCAATCCTCCAAGTTGTTCGCTTTTCTTAATTAAGTTGTATACATTAGTTTCTAAAATTTGTTTTTCTTCTAAGTTTCTAATATTAGGAGAAATCTCTAACGTATAGTAATTCTCTAGCTTTTGCCAGATTTTTTCAGAGTCATATATATTTTTTAACTTCGTATAAGCATTTAAATTTTGTGCAAGTAAAAAAGATAGTATTAGAACCATGGTACATTTGGTGAAGGTACCCATAAATATTGAAAACTTATATCCTTTTTTCCCTTTTAAGGTTAATGGAATATTTAACTTCAAAAGAAGACTATACGAAATCAGCCACAACAATGTAGTAATACAAGCAAAAACAAAAAGCAACACGATAAACCTACGAACAAACATTAAGAAATCCAATTCTAAATTGGCTATATGAATGATTAATATATTAGCAATAAAGAAAATGGAGGTAAGTATTAGCCAATAGATGATTTTTAGATGAATATTATGAAAAATAATGCGTGTAGTTGAAAAGCCATGTAGCTTTTGAACAGCATAAAATTTTAAATGATGTCCTCTGTCATATAAGTAATACAAAAGATATAATACTCCTAAGAATATGAAAGGCACTAATAAATCATTATCTATGACTAATTCAAAAAATAATATGTTTCTATTTATGTATTCAACTTCAGATGTTAAACCAGCTTTTTTTAATTCACTCGTAAGCTCTTCCACATTGAAATGTTCGCCAATAATATAATACTTTCCTTTTATCTCTCTGTTTAATAAATCTGATGGAGTTAAAAGTGATGTTTTATTACGTATAAGGTCAGAATTATTTCGTTTTGAGTTGAAAACAAAAAATTCTTGTTTATTATCAAAATCTTTAACGGACCTAATTATTTGTATATTTTGATTTTTGGCGCCTGATTCAATGGCATCTAACACTTTTGATTTACTGTTAGATTTATCCCAATTAGAGATTGTTAAAATATTGGAACTTTTAGGTATAATTTCTTCACTTTCTTTGAAGAAAAATAAAAATAATAGCCCTGAAATTAATAGTAAAGTACTAAAATCTAAAAATAATTTGAATTTTTTCATATTGCCTCTTTCAAGAGAATAGACAGAATTAAGTTTACTTAATTCTGTCTATTCTCCTTAATTAATATATGTAATTAGTGAAGACTATAAAATGTTTTGTTTCCACCCCAAGCCTTTGGAGCAGATGCCTTAGATTGAACACCAGGTCGAGCAACACCACTAAAAGATGAATACTTTCCTACTGCTGTTGAGCCATGGTTTCTTTTATTATGACTATAATGAGACCATACGTAATGTTTTCCAATACCATGACTCCAAACACCACCAGCTAAATGTACTGTTGCAGCTTCAGCTTTATAAGTTACACCTAATAAAGTGCCGAATAAGATTGTACTAGCAATACAACTAGAAACAAATTTCTTTTTCATAAAAACACTTCCATTTAATATTCTTTATTTATTATAACGAAAATAAACAAAATAGAGAATGAGCAAAAATAATCTAAAAGTGTTTTTTCAGCTCTGTTGCTTGCTTTATTCATCTATATATAATATTAACTATCACCTTTAAATTAACCACCATTAAACAATGATATGTTAATGTATAAGACACACAATTTCACTGCCCATAATGCACATGATATCGGCTGTCCAAACTGTGACGAAAAGTTAGGGAGTGTAAGAAAAGGTAGAATAGATTACATAGTTACAAAAAAATAACATAGTTTAAAAATCTTCGTTATTGAGAAAAATATAAAAAAGAGAGGGCAAAAACGCTCTCTTTTTTTCCTCTCTTATTATTAAAATCTCATAATACATGATTAACATATATTTTGGGACGCTGTGAGAAACGCTCATTTGCATTGACAATCCATTTATCAAGATAATCCCTTATCATGTTTAATTCTATAAACTGTCTGTCTTGTAATATTAACCTCTTTCGCAATCTTACTAATTGCTTGCCCTTCTTCTAACATTTCGACAACTCGATGATAGATAACACGTTTTTGGGGATCTTTCGCGTTCGGTGAATAAAGCAAAGGACGCCCTTTATATACGCCTTTTTCTTTCGCAACTTGAATCCCTTGCGCTTGTCGACGTTTACTTTCATTTCTCTCTTGTTCTGAAACCATTGCTAATATTTGAATGATTATATCTTTCATAAATTTATCTAATAATGGATTGCCAATTACTTCATTCATCATAGGTAAGCTGGTAATCATTAACTGAACGTCTTTTTCTTTTAAATAATTCACAGTTTCAATAATTTCATCATAGTTACGTCCTAAACGATCAATAGATTCCACAACGAATCGATCTCCCATTCTGACAAAATTGAGAGCTTCTTGAAATATAAATCTATTTTCCACTGACTTTCCCGACTGTTTCTCTGTAAAGATTTTCTCCACACCAAATGTCTTTAAATTATCCAATTGTCTTTCTAAATTTTGATCTATCGAAGATACTCTTGCATAACCTATAATCATTCATTTTCACTCCATAATTAATATACACCCTAATCATACATTTAAGTTACTATAAATTCAATAACTTATTTTGTGTGATTAGGGTGTACTTAAATAACACAAAAGTAGGTTTAATATAATTAATTATATTAAATTTACATAATTTAAATCTATGAGTGGTACTTTTTCTTCTAATAATTCACTAAAAAATTCATCCACATTATCTTTTGAATTAATATAATTCCAGTTTAAATCGCTCTTATATCCTTTCTGATTTGAACCATATTTTTGACTCATGCAATAACTATTAATTTCTTTTTTTGAAATCACATTTTCTTTTATTAAATAGTAAATAAAGTATCTGAAATACCATAAATTTTGCGACATTACACCTACTGTTGCAGGATAATCATCCTTAGAATTTTTAAATAGATTATCAATTTTTTTTAATAAATTTTCTATTTTCCAAGACTTTCTTAGATATATTATTGTCAATAACGATAGAGATAAGTTATCTGTATTTTCATTTAGCAAACTCAAAACATCATTTTTTAAAAGAATATCTACATCATATTCAACAATATAAACAAGAATTTGGTATGTTTCTTGATGATAATTATTTTTATTATAAAATACTAACAATTTTCTAATTTCTTCGTTTCTATTTTTAAAATACTGTTTAACTTGTTTTGAGACTATTTTTTTATCGTCCATTTTAATAGTCAAATAGTTTAATAAAGATAGGCATCTATTTGTTAATTTAGAGTCTTTTAGTGATAAATCTAATATGAATTGCAAGATATTGAATTTAGTAATATTATTCCTATATCCAAATATCTTACTTATTTGATGTTTATTTATTTTTTTCTTCTTTAAAGTATTTTCTATTACTGGGAAAATACTTTTTATTGCCCCTTTATTTCCTTTTCTTTCTTCATCTATACATAAATCAATAAAGTTCTTAATACCTATAATCCAAGTTTCATCTTTACTATTTGAGGAATAATTTTTGAAATAATTAAATATAAAGTCTTTGTTTTGTGGATGTATATATGGAAAATCATTTACTTCAGTTTTCTTGTCATTAATTTTTAATTCATATTTCATACATAGTTTGTTAAAATCTCTGTAAAATTTATCTTTCTCTTCTTCAAAATTAAATGAGAATGATATGTCATCCACATATCTCGCATATCTATACCCTTTATTTTCCATTTCAGAATCAATATAACACATATATAATTCACTAATAATACGACTTAATATGTTGCCAGTAGGTATTCCATGAGTTTGATTATATTGACAGGATGTAATTAATTTATCTAATTGATTTGAAAAACCTTTCTTTCTTTCTTTTTTAGCATTCTTCTTTCCCATTATTACCCAAGGTATGCTATGTGTATAAAGAGAATGATAAAAATTAGATAAATCAACGTTTAATATATGATTACCACCGTAAAGTAAAGTCTTTTTTAAATTGTCAGTAAATTTAAAATCAAAATCTGGAAGTGAAAAAAATTTAGATGTTGAAAATTTATTGGTTAGAAAAACTTCTTTAAATTCTTTTTTATTTTCTTGCATGAAAAACATCAAATTTAAATAGCTATAAATATTAGGAATCTTATATTCTCTTCTTGATGTATTATTTTTCGGAATAGTAAATATTATTGGTTCAGTACTACGTATGTTTCTATCATTAAAAAATTTTTTAATGTAAAATGGATTATAAGTAATATATTCAGCTAATTTACTCATATTAAATATTTTCAAATAAAATGCATCTGATTTACCGTAGCTGTTTAATTCTGTTAAATCTTGATTATTTTTAGGAGTAATATCAAAATAACCATAATTAATTAAAAAATTAGTACTAAATAAATCATCGTACAATCTTTCCATTCTTTTTTTACTCTTCATAGCCTTTCTCCTACCTTTGCATTTCTCTACTAACCAGTGTTATAATTTATATAACGAAAATGATTAACAATTAATGCACCAATCCCCACACTATTGCAG
>OVXK01000182.1_pt1 | contig 19723 bp, 17 predicted proteins | sample 1732021 | NCBI WGS metagenome assembly OVXK01 (sample SAMEA4413051, study PRJEB24355) | metagenome | biome: human; feature: gut; material: faeces | place: United Kingdom | collected 2010 | reverse complement strand
GGACCGTTACGAGTCAATGGCTATGCGGCTTGAACGTAGTGAAAGCCAGCGCCTTTAGACGCTGGCCTAGTACTACGGGCTTATAGCCCGTGAGCAAACCACCCGTTTTACGGGTGGTTCTGATTGTCTTTAGACTGGTTCGTGATGTAGTCGCGAATCATAAAACCACCCGCTATGGGGGTGCGGCAACGAAAGTTATACAAAAAATCACCTTGCTTAAGTATAATGTAGGTGTTCAAGCCGCATTATATGCAAAAGAAAGGTGATTGACTTATTTATTTATATTTGACGATGAATAAAACCACCGCTATAATATAAGAAGATAGTCAGACGAGTGGATACGTCAGGCTCATCTCTGAATTACATATACATGTAGAAATGGCCTTTCAGTTATCGAATTATCAAAGATAACGAAGGGCTATTTGTCTTTTCCTAGACAAATAAGCGCTATTAATGCCCCAAAGGCAATGACAACGGTCATCACCTGTAACAGGAGCATAATGATTTCATAATCACTCATAGGCTTACCCCTCCCTTCGATGACGAAGAGAGGCCCAACCTCGTCTAACTATCCTATGTTAATTATATACCAAACAAACATACGATACAACAAGCATCGTATTATAGTAATATACAGATATATAGCCAGTACCTCATTATAGAGATACTGGCTATTTTTATTCATATATACTTTTTAAACAACATTTTAAATGGAACACAAAATCATGCTACTGATCTTATATCCAATGGACTATAATGAGTAAATGAGTAAGCAGCTGTGACGACTTAGAATACAATTAGTTAGCGCGGTGCATACATAATAATATATACGCCCACAAGGCAAATTAGACCGCCGATGATATCATACATGTCGGGGCGTAATCCATCGATAAGCCAGCCCCATAGAATGGAGAGTGCGATAAATACGCCACCGTATGCGGCATAGACCTTGCCGAAGCTGGCCTCTGGTTGAAATGTAGGGATGATGCCATATAAAAATAGAATGATTGCGCCAGCCAGTAAATATACCGGGCTTTTATCATCGCGCATATAAAGCCATACTAAATAACCTCCACCGATTTCGGCTAAGCCCGCTAAGATGAAAAAGAAAATAGATAAGAGCATTATAACCTCGCAGGAGATTCCTGATGGACATAGTCCATAAATGTATGCATTGTTTCGGTTTTAGAATTATTTTTCTTGTATGCGAAACATACTTGTAACTTAAATGGTTTTTCTAATGGTAAATAGCCAGTAGTGATGTTGAGGGCATCGAGGATTTGACGTGCTACGATGCAACCAGATTCATTCTTACCACAATAATCGATCATTGTGTACGGATTAGATAAGCGACTACCACGGATGTGTAGATTTTGCTGACCGTTACCTACATATGCTTTTAATGTACGGTACATAAAATATTTAGGTGGATACATTAAAAGTGGGAATTGTTGAATTGATTTTAAATTAGCTTCCTTAACCTGATCAATCAATTTTGGCGCATAATACACAAATTCATCTTCTCGTAGCGCTTTTGATTCATATAAGGACATGTCCTTATTATTTGGTAAATAGAGAAGGGCAATGTCGATACGATTTTCTCGTAAATCGAGCAATAGCTCTTCTTCTTCCATATCGTAAATAGATACAGAAAATTCAGGATGGTTTTCAAAGAAATGCGATACATATCCATTGAGGCGAATGTCGCCGAGGCTGCGAAGAACGCCGATGTTTAGGATAGGGCGTTCAACCTTGCTAGCTAAACGGATGGATTGTATGGCTCTCTCCAATGTGTCCAATACGAGTTCTGCTTCAGGCAGGAATAGTTCACCTTCTGGCGTCAAACGACTGCCGCGGGTGGAGCGAGAAATTAATTTAACGCCTACAAGTCGTTCTAATTTTTTCATTTGCGCACTGAAAGCAGATTGGGTGATATTCATCGTTTGTGCTGCTAGTGTAAAGCTACCTGTTTTATTATATGTAATAAAACTTTGTAGCTCTTGCATGGTTGGTAATTCTTTCATTTCGGTACTCCGATTATAATAAAAACCTCACATTACTACTTATTACCTATATTAATTGTATTGTAGCATACTATAAGTATTTTTTCATCTAAATCTATAAAAGGCGATGAATTAATTAGAATAGATATAGAGCGGTTCTTTTATAAGAAAATTCGTTTTTAATGCTATGATAGGTGAGTAAAAATAATGATAAATAGTATGGCGAAATAATATGCTTTGCACATGCTATTTATAGGTAGAACTAATTGACATAGGGGCATAAGAAATGATATTATTACCAAGTACCCTTATGTCGTGGTACGAGTATATATTAATTTATGAGGTGATAATCACATGGCAACGAGAAGAGAGGCTCGATTCAAACTTTGTCGTCGCTTTGGTGTGAACGTATTCGGTCACGCAAAAGCCTTGAATCGCGTCAAAAAAGACCAACGTCAGAAAAAAATGTCTGAGTATGGCACACAATTATTAGAAAAACAAAAAGTTAAAGCTTACTACAACTTGCTAGAACGCCAGTTCGTACGCTATTATGATAAAGCGAAAAAAATGCAAGGTGTTACAGGTCAAAACATGTTGATCCTTTTGGAACAACGTCTTGATAACCTTGTATATCGCATCGGCTTCGGTAACTCCATTCGTCAAGCTCGTCAAATGGTAAACCATGGCCACATTTTGGTAAATGGTCGTCGTGTAGACATTCCATCCTACTCCTGTAAACCAGGTGACGTTATTGAACTTCGTGAAGCTTCCCGCGACAACGAAATGTTCAAAACTAATTTCCAAGAACTTCGTTCTTTCGAACTTCCTTACATTGAAAAAGACTTGGAAGGCTTCAAAGCTACTTTCACTCGTCTTCCTCAACGTGAAGAACTTCCTATCGAAGTTAACGAAACACTTATCGTCGAATTGTACTCTAAATAAGAAATACAGTTTCACAAATACAGAAAGCACAGTACTTATGCGCATAGGTACTGTGCTTTTTTTGTTAATTAGCTAAAATAAAGGAAATAATTAAATATTAAAATAAAACAAAACTATTTACAAAAAAACTTTATCTATGTTATTCTGTTGATAGAAAAAATTATGATTCAATCATAATTGGTGTTGTTAGAGTATGTATTTAGGAGAGTTTTGTGAAGATAAAACGCTTAGTTCTTCTTAGCTTAGGTGTATTGGGTACATCTATGCCTTTTGGGGCATATGCAGTGAATCCGATTATGCCTATGGCACAGCAAGAACAATTACAACAAGACCGAGAAGTTCAACAGGAACGGAACCTTCGCTTAGATGCTGAGCGCGTAGAAACTGTTGTTAGTGAATCGGCACCTATAGACGTACCTTCAAATCAGAATGGTGCGTCTTTTTTTATTCATCATATTCAGTTAGATGGTGTACCTAAGGAATTTGCTTTCTTACATAAGCTTGCACGTAAAAATGAAGAAAGAACAGTAACAGTAGCAGATATTACTAATATACGTAATTCCCTTCAACGTAAGTTGCTAGATAGAGGTTTCGTTACCTCACAAGTATATATTCCTGAACAAAATGTAAATGCTGGCACATTGCAGTTTATGATTTTGCCTGGACGTGTGGAAGATATTCGATATAGTGAATCTTCGAATCATGGTCCTTGGCGCACTGCATTTCCTGTGCGTCCAGGAGATATCCTTAATATTCGAGATGTAGAACAAGGCTTGGAGCAGATGAAACGTGTATCATCTCAATCGGTAACAATGAAGTTACTTCCAGGTACAACTGTTGGTACTTCTATTATTGAGTTATCGATTAAACAAGAGAAACCAGTACATGGATCAATTAGTTTCGATAATAGTGGTCTAGAGTCTACAGGGGTATATCAAGGTAGTTTTACATCGTCTATTGACCAAGTTTTTAGAGCTAATGATACCTTTACTATGTCGCTGTCAGGTGACCTTAGCGGTTCTGGCAGTATAAAAGGAACTCGTGCAGCTAGTCTTAATTATGTAATACCTCATGGGAAAGATACGTTTAGTGTAAGCTTTTCTAAATCAAGATATCATCAAACTATTCAATCTAATCCTTATGATTTTACATACAGTGGTAAGTCCACTACTATGAAGGTGAAATGGGATCATGTTTGGTCGCGTACACAACGCGAAAAACGTGCATTTGATATTTCTATTAGTACACGTCACAATCATCGCTTTATCAATGATATGGAACTACCTGTGCAAGCATTACGTACCACTTCAATGGAGGTTGGTGTTTCTAACCGTACATATATTGGGAATGCTACGCTGTACTCTCGTTTAGGATTTCAATGGGGGATAGGTGCACTTGGCGCACAACCTGAACATAAAGCCTCTGTTGCCATGGGAGGGCCTACATCTAGATATCATATGTGGCTTGTAGATGTAGATTATCGTAAACCATTTGTTATGGGCCATCGACCGGCATCCTTCACATCTTCATTCCATGGACAGTGGGTGCAAGGGGGAAAAAGAGTATATAGTGTAGATACTATCAATATTGGTAATCGATATAGTATCTATGGCTTCGATGGCGAATATACACTTATGGGCGATAGTGGCTGGTATATACGTAATGAAGTATCTTCCGTTATTCCGCGGCTAAATACGGAACTATATCTTGGCCTTGATGTAGGAGCTGTATATGGTAAAAGTACAGAATCGTTAGTGGGAAAAAGTATTGCTGGTACAGCATTAGGTATACGTGGTAACTATGCATCAGGGCTCATGGTCGATGCATTTGTGAGTACACCATTGTATAAACCTGCTGGATACTACACTAAGAAATTCTATGTAGGATTTACTGTAGGGTATCGTTTCTAGGTAGAGTGGTATCATAAAAGAGAGTATCTATCTAGTGATGATGTTTTAGAAAAGGGCTTATATGTGTTGATAAGTACCCTAATATAAAAGAATTTTTGTATATATAGTTGGAGAGTTGTATGTGTAAAACAAATCAAGAACGACGTACGCTGGGACGAAAGATATTGTCTTGGCTCACTTTTGGCGTAGTAGTAGCATCTCAATCGATAGTGTTGGCAGCTCCTATTATGCCTGATAATAATGCAGTGATTACGGAACGACCATTAGTTCAGGAAACCGCTAATCACATTCCATTGGTTAATATTACGGCACCTACTAATGGTGGAGTTTCTATGAATAAATATGACCAATTTAATGTTGAAAAACAGGGTGCTATTCTAAATAACTCATATGTAACGAGTAAAACAGAACTTGCTGGTTATGTGCACGGTAATAGTAACATGGTGAATGGTACTGCAAAGGTCATCGTAAACCAAGTTACATCAGATACACCGACATCTATGAATGGTTATTTAGAAGTGGCGGGGCAAAAAGCCTCCGTTGTGGTTGCTAACCCTAACGGCATTACGGTTAATGGTGGGGGCTTCCTTAATACAGATCATGCTGTGCTAACTACAGGTAAACCAGAATTAGATGATGCTGGAGATTTACAACATTACCGCGTAGAACAAGGAAATGTCTCTATTGAAGGTAAAGGCCTTGATGGGAAAAGTGCAGATTCTGTGTCTATCTTGGCACGAACTATTGATGTAAATGCAGGTGTTTGGGCAAACACACTGAATACTCGTACAGGACAAAATCACATTGATGCTAACAACTTAAAGGCTACAGCTTTAGAGGCTTCAACTGTTGAAACAAAGCCAACTATTGGCTTGGATGTGGCTGCAGTAGGTGGGATGTATGCTAATCATATTACTATGGTTGGTACCGAAGCTGGTGTAGGTGTTAATCTTAATGGTGTAGTGGCAGGGACTCAATCTGTTTCAGTAGATGCTAATGGCCATCTATCTGTTAATGGTACGCTTCAATCGGATACAAGTCTCGTGGTTAAAGCAAACTCCATACAGAATACAAAGACAATTGCTTCTGGTGGAGAGTTAGGTTTAGACACAAAAGAGTTAACTAATACAGGGCATATTACATCCGCTAAAAATGGACATATTAAGGTAGAAGATACTTTAACTAACCAAAATACAATGGCAGCTGGTGCTAATACTCAGGGCGCTGTGTCAGATAATGGTTCTTTGTCTGTTGCGGCAGGTACTATTCGTAATACTGATGCAGTAATTGTATCTGGTGGTACTACGACAATCAATAGTAAAGAGCTACATAATACAGAGAATGGTCGTATTTATGGTGGAAAAGTAGCGATACAAACCAAGGTACTCGAAAATCATAAGAATGTAGCGTTAGAATCCAAATTAGATGCGGCTATGGCAGATATGAAAGCGGCAGAAGATAAGCTTGAAGCAGCTTATGCTGTAGATACTACAGCTTTTACATCAAAAGCTGAACAAGATAAATATTTGAACAGAATCAAAGAACTATCTCAAGTATATGATGAAAAACTTAAGGCTGTTAAGTTAGTACAAGAGGAATTATCTGCTCATAAAGGAAGTACTATAGCAGGTCGAGAAGATGTTACTGTTGAGGCGGACTCTATTTTAAATAGAGAAAAATCTCTTATATATAGTGGTGGCACTATGACGTTAGATGGCCGCGATACTTTGCACAATATCGGTGGTACTATTGATGGAATGGGCAATGGTGTTATTCGAAGCAAAGACTATCAAAATAAGAACTCTTCCTTTACAGCAAAACGTGTTAGTCCTGAAATTGAAAAAGGCCTTTCTGGTGTAAGTAATGATGCTATGCTTACAGCGCAAGAAGACCAAATCTTGATTACAGACAAAGATCATAGCGAGCGAGGATAAACATTTAAAAAGTCTGAATTTAGCTCGTTAAACAGTGGCTATGGTGCCTATCATAGTCATAGTAGTAAGGCACCAATGCCTATATACGAGGCTGCAGAATATGTTACTGTAGAACAAATTACACCAGAAGAACAAGCGGCTGGTGAAGCGCCAATTCCGGCAGAATATATTGGTACACAAGTACCATCGTATGCCTATAATGATCCAATTTTTAAGGAATTTGGCATTACATCTATGACGACAGAGCGCCCTCAAACAGCAGGTCCTGAACAAGAAGCGTGGGATGCACAATTTAAACCTATTTTGGCATCATTAAATGATAAGATCAAAGCTCATAATGAAAAGGCTAAACTATATAACCAACAGATTTCTGGTGTGGCCAATGAAAAAATAGATGATTATACTATAATTCGAACTAAGACTATGACTTCTCATGAAGAAGTAAAAAATAGTACACCAGGTGTAGTGCGCTTTGGTGGAGATATGTCATTCACCGGAACTGGTACTAATGAAAATAGTCAAATGGTTGTAGGCGGTACATTAGCTACTACTGGAGCAATTAATCAAGTTGCAAAGGAAAATCAAGAAGTAACAAATACTTTTGGGACTACGGAAGAAACCTATAGATATAAGCGTAAATTTCCTCATAAATCTTGGCGCCGAGGTTATAAGGGTCAAGTGTTTATGACACCACAAGTGAATAAAGAAAATACAATATCACTTGGGGTAGCTAAGAACGAAGACAAAAATGGTAAGGTAAAAGGTGAGGTGGGGGCTAATCACCGTAAAGAGGTACAAGACTTCTTAAATCCATTTGCACAAGATAGCAGTAATGATACATCTAAACCAACTGCAGAAACTAACATTTTGTCATTACCTACAGAATCTTTGTATACAATTCATCCTGAAAGCACTGCTAACTATGTAGTTGAAACAGATCCACAATTTACAAATAAAAAGGCCTTTTTATCATCCGATTATATGTATAAAGAGATGAAAACAAAGCCTGAGAATATTGAAAAACGACTAGGCGATGGCTTGTATGAGCAAACCTTGGTTAGAAATCAAATTGTATCTGGAACAGGGTATAGATTCCTTGATGGGTATACAGATGATGAAAGTCAATTTAAAGCTTTAATGGATGCTGGTATTACCTATGCTAAACAAAATGGTATTGTTCCAGGTGTAGCGCTGACGGCAGAACAAGCAGCTAGTCTCACTAGTGATATGGTCTGGCTTGTAAAAGATGTTGTTATGGTAGAGGGTAAACCTGTTGAGGTAATCTATCCTAAAGTATACCTTAAACAAAGTGATAGATTGCAGTTACATACTGATGGAACCTTAATGAGTGCTAATACATTAGTTATGAATGCAAAGGAAAGCATCCGAAATGAAGGTGTGATTCAAGGTAAAACAGTAATCCTTGCTACTGATAAAGATATCATTAATAGTGGCCACATTAAGGCAGACAAAGTTGGGTTGCAATCGGATACAACTATTTACCAACAAGGTCAAGTTGTAGGGCGTGATGCTGTAGAATTACAAGCAAAAGAGAATGTCACTGTTAACAATTCTATTGAACATTTAACAAACCAAGATGTTTTACATAAAACAGCAGGTATTGCCGTAACTGGTGATACAGGCGTTATGATTGTCTCTGCTGGCAATGATGTAAACCTAGGTGGTGCAACTATCGAAGCATTGGGTAAAGAAGGTGCTATCACTATTACAGCTGGACGTAATATTAATAGTACTACAGATACTCTTACAGCAAAAAAAGATATGACTCAAGATGGCGATAATTATTTACGAACCTATCGTCAAACTGAGCTAGGAACGACAATAGAAGCTGGTGGAGATATATCTATTGGTGCCAAAAACGATATTAAGGCACGTAATTTGACCGTTAGCAGTGATACTGGTGCTGTAAAAGTAATTGGTGAACATGATGTATCCATTGAAAATGGATACAGTGAGTCTAAGGATGCATTTGCTTTAAAATACAAAGAAAAAGGCCTCCTTAATAAAAAAGAAACTAAGATCAAAACGAATGATGAATCTAAACATGCATTAATGAGTACACTTAGTGGTCATACTGTAGTGGTAGGTGCTAATAATGATGTGACACTTACATCTTCTAATATAGTAAGTACTGCTGGAACATCTGTATTAGCAGGTCATAATGTAACAACTGATGCAGCAGCAGAGCATACGCTAAGTACCGCCTCTAAAGATGTAAAAAAATCTGGTATTATGGGTGCAGGTATGGGTATCATGATTGGTAAAAAACAATCTAAAGATAACTATTATATCGATGAAACTACCCATAAAGCTACTACTTTAGGATCTACTAATGGTGAGGTTACTGTGCAAGCTGGTGATACAGTTCACTTGACTACTACAAACGCGATAGGCAAAGATGGTGTTATCATTGTCGGACAAGATATATTATTAGATGGTAAAGATGACGTATATAAACAAGAGGAACGTCATGAACGAAAATCCTCTGGTTTAACGGTAAGTTTAGGTGGCAGTGTTGTTGAAAAATTAGATAGTGCTATCAAGAAACAACATAGTGCATCTAATAGAAAAAATAATCATTTTAAATCCTTAGAAGGCAAACAATCGAGAGATAGATTGCTTTCTGCTGTTGGTGAAGCGAAGCAAATTGTGGATAGAAGTTATAATGGCCAAATGAGAACTATTAATTCACAATTAGAACGTGTTAATACTGATATAGTCAATACGCCAGAAACAGATACAACTAAATTAGCTGAGCTTAAAGCTAAACAAGATGTTTTGTTGAAAAAACGAAGCCTTTTAGAAGAGAATAAGGACAATATAAATAAAGCTACTGATAGAGCCATTGATAGAGCTATTAATATACAAGTAGGTATTGGATCTAGTAAAAATGTAGCTGAGTCGAAATTAGAACGCCATACGTACTCTGGTGGGACGATTGATTCTGACGGAACTGTCTTGATTCATGCTGATAGTGCAGATTCAATCAAAGGTAATATTACTGCAATTGGTGAACAAATCAAAGGGAAAAATGTACAATTAGCTGCTTCCAATACTATTAATCTAGAGGCCGGTTCAAATACGCAACGTATTGAAACAAATAGTAAGTCTAGTGGCTGGAATGTTTCTGCCAATATTGGTATCAGAACTGGCGGGCTCGTAGGCTGGTCAGCGTCAGCTTATAAAGGAACAGAGAATGGCATAGAAGATAGTACTACTCATACTGGTACACATGTTGTAGGTACTAATAACGTATCTATTGAAAGTGGTAGTAATACGAACCTTATTGGTGCTACTATTTCTGGACGAGGTGTAACGGCGAAAGTAGGTAATAATCTAACTGTACAAAGCTTGCAAGACAGTCAAAACTATCATGAAATATCCAAGAACAAGGGGATATCCATATCTGGTGCAAACTTTACGTCTCAACCTACGATTAATGGTGTTAATGTAAAAGGTAATATTGATAGTACTTATACAAGTGTTACAGAGCAAGCTGGTATTCATGCAGGTAATGATGGTGTGAATATTACTGTTGGCAATACGACAACAGTAAAAGGTGCTACCATAACCAGTAAGGCTACACCTGAAAAAAATAAGCTGTCTACCAAATCGCTAGTTATGGAAGACATTCACAATGAAGCGTCTTATAAGGCTAAGAAATCTGGTATAGTCATGAATACATCTGGATTGACAGCAAAAGGTATTCTCGGTAAAATCAACCCATTAGGGCTATCTCCGGTAGTTTCTATTCCAGTATCAGATGAGGCTCAATCTACTACAAAATCTGCTATTAGTGATGCTATATTGGTAGAAGTAGAGGGTAAACCACTTACTGCTATTAATAGAGATACTGAACATGCACTCAATAGTATTAAACCTATATTTGATAAAGCCGATGTAAAAGAACGTATGGAATACGTTAATGCTGTATCTGATGAAGGCTTCAAGTTAATTGGGGATATTGCAATGAAGCAAGCTCAGAAGTATGAGGAAAAAGCAGCTAACACTTCTGATGAAGCTCTAAAAAAACGATATCAAAAAGAAGCTGATAAATGGAAAGACGGCGGCATTTATAAAGTTGCTTTACATGGTGGTTTTGGTGCAGTAGTCTCTAATATGGCTGGTGGTTCTAGTTTAGACGGTTTTACAACTGCTAGTGCTAACGAGATAATGGTGGGGGCTATTGCTAAGGAACTAGCTAAACACCCTAATAGTACAGTAAACGCTAACGGTAAATATGTTGATAATTCTGATGTATATAAAATTGCTAGTGCAATATTAGGTAATACAGTTTCACACTCTTCGTTAGGAACCGGTATTTCACTATCTGCTACACAAAATAACTATTTGACACATGAACAAAATCAGTTGCGTTTATCACAGTTAGCTGCAGCTAAATCTGATAAAGAATATGATGATATTAATCGTTATTGGCAGGCTATTGATAACCAGCAAGAGTCTGCATTAAAAAATAAGATTGAAGATACCTATTATATGAATCCTTCTGATAGATATAATCCTAATATATATTTTTCTGTAGAAGATCGTGTTCGTGAAAATAAAGAAGCAATAGGTGCCGTTAACCCTAATTATGAATTTAAATCTATATATGGTCTTGCTGGAGAAATAAAAGATAAGATCATAATTAATATCGTTGGGAGAATAGAGGATTTATATAATGGACATTATGACCCTGATATATTCCGAATATTACGTTTTAAGTTTCAAAATGAAGTTGCAATACGACAAGCCCTCTTAAAAGGTTATAGTCCTAATTCACTAGCATATAGACAAGATGTAATTAAAACATTTAATGAGATTGATTTTAAAGGAAATTCGATTGTTTTTAACGGTAAGTCTTTCGGATATGGTTTAACTGATGCAGTAATAGATAATAATACATTTGACTTATCTACACATGTACGAACAGGATTAAATTTAAATAGACCGAATAATAACTATTACCATGCGGGGCGTATGGCTGGTGATGCAATTACTACCGTTGAGGGAGCTGGATTAGTTGTTACTGGTTTGGGGGAGACTGGCTTGACAATTGCTGGTGCTGCACCATCTTCTGGAGCTTCACTTGCATTAACTCCCGCTGCAGTAGGTCAAATTGCGGCTGGAAGTGGAGTAATAGCTAATTCTGGTAAGAATTTTGGGAATGATATTACTTTATTTGCAAAAGCGCAGAAGCAACAAACTAGTGGGATTATTCAAAAAGATCATATGGACATTTCTCCAGTCAAAGGAAAGGTTCCTGATTGGCAATATGAACAAATGGACTTAGGGGTACCATTGAAGAAGCATAAGGTATTAGATAGAGATGAAATAGAAAAATTTAATCGTTTTGGAGAGCCTAATTCCTCTGTAGATTTGATTGTAAATGGTGAAGTTAAGCAGAGACGTTATTTTGATAATGATGGTAATATAATAGTAGATATTGATTTTTCTCATGGTGGACAACATCCAATGCCACATAAACATGTATGGATTAATAATGAAAGGAGTAAGCATAACTATGAATAGATTAAATGAAATGAGAAGTTATTTAGCTATGAATGATGAAATTGAATTTACGTATAAAGGATTAGAATGTTTTATAACTCCTAATAATATTGTTTGGGAATTTTGGATTAATGATGAATGCGTCATTAAAGAGTCGGATTTAGATGTTTTTTTAACAATTCCTTGTTTAGAGGGGTATACAATAAGCGATATTTTTGCTAATGAGTTATATGATGAAAAATCTTTATTCATTTTTTAATCTTTTAGGAAAATTGTTATATATGTAATTAGTATTTGTATATTATTATAATTAATAAAGAGGGACTGTGATTGATATGTACCCCCTTTACTGGACACTCAGTAAAGGGGGTGTTTTCATGAGATATAGTTATGAATTTAAAAAGAAAGCAATAGAATTATTCTATCAAGGTAAATGGCCCGAAACACCAAATGGAGTGTTGCCTCATACTTTTCATGAACAAATAAGGTATTGGGCTAAACAAGAGGAGTTGCATGGTCCAGATATTAATAAGTTTTATGGAGTAAAAAAGAATTGGTCTACAGAGGATAAATATGAGTTAGTATGTCAAGTATTAGCAGGGGAATCTATACGTTCCGTAGCTATTGCTGCTGGAATTAATAATGGTCTACTATATCAATGGGTTCATAAATACAAGACTTTGGGATACAATGGTCTTATCAATAAACCTAAAGGACGACGACCAAAGGATTCTAACATGAAAGTAACAAAGAATATTTCACCTAGACAACTCAATGAGAGTGAATACGAGGAACTCATTCGCTTACGAGCTGAAAATGCTTATATTAAAGCTGAAAATGAAGTCATAAAAAAAGAGATTGCCTTGAGAGAAGAAAAAGAAGCTGCGCGTCTCAAGGCGAAAAAGCAGCGATTATCAAAACGCTCCGAAAGCAAGGATATCAACTAAAATATCTTTTAAAAGCTATGGGAATGGCCAAATCCACCTATTATTTTGAGCTCTCTAAAGTGGATCTTGTAGATGAAAGAAATATACAACTTAAAGAGGAAATCCAAAAGATTTTTACAGAGCATAAGGGCCGTTATGGTGTGCGTCGTGTATATCAAGAACTTCTTAATCGAGGTTTTATAGTCAATCATAAACGAGTACAAAGACTTATGAAAGTCATGGGACTCGCGGGAAAGAGACCAAAAGAAAAATATCACTCTTATAAAGGCCAAGTAGGCAAAATAGCCGAAAATATTATCAATAGGGACTTTAGTACAACAGCGCCATTACAAAAATGGACTACGGATGTATCTCAATTTAATTTTCCGTGGGGAAAGTGTTACTTATCACCTATCTTAGATATGAATACGAATGAGGTTATTTCTTATGACTTGGCATTAAGGCCTAATTTAGAGCAGATTTCTCGTATGTTAGATAGAGCTTTCAAAAAGTATCCTAATCTTTCGGGGTTGATTTTCCACTCTGATCAAGGATGGCAATACCAGCATAAATATTTTAGGAACGCACTTAAAGAACATGGAATTATTCAGTCTATATCCAGAAAAGGAAACTGTTATGATAATTCTGTGATGGAGACGTTTTTCGGTAGATTGAAAACAGAAATATATTATGGTTTTGAAAAAGAATATTCATCATTTAATGCTTTTGCAGTAGCGATAGAAGAATATATTAACTATTACAACAACAGAAGGATTCAGAAAAAAACAAAATGGATGCCTCCTGTAAAATACAGGGAAGCATCCATGTGTTTAGGCTAGTAAATAATATGTGTCCAGGAAAATGGGTACATATCAGATAGAATCTAGTAAACTTGTATTTTATCTGTAGTCCCTATTTTACGTTTATTTAAGCAATTGACTTGAAAATGCTAAGAGTAAAGGTTGGTCTGTTGGGGCTAATATTAGTGTTGCTGGCGGCGGTATACTAGGTTTCGATGCTAGTGCAAATGCTGCAAAACAAAAGAGTAATACAAAGGTAACAACACATACTGGTACTACTGTTGTAGGTTCAAATGGTGTTGCCATTATATCTGGAAAGGACACTCATATCAATGGTTCCAAGGTAATTGATAAATCTATAACAGCAGACATGGGTGGAAACCTTTCTATTGAAAGCTTACAAGATACAAAGACATATGTAGGTGAAAGCTCTAATAAAGGATTTAGTGTATCTACAAATGCGGGTTCTTTAAGTAATGTATCTATGAGTTCAAGCAAAGGTAAAATGAAAAGTGATTATGCAAGTGTTACTGATCAAGCGGGTATATATGCAGGTGATGGTGGATTTGTAATTAACACAGCTGAAACAACATCATTAAGAGGGGCTGTTATAGATAGTACAGCAGACACTAATAAAAATAAATTATCCACTAAATCATTGGATGTTAAAGATGTTGAAAATACGGCAGAATATACGTCTCGTAATGTAGGTATGAGTTATAATCACATAGGTAATTTTAAGACCCTTAGTAAAGCAGGAAAAAATGCCGTGTGGAACACATTAGGCACATTATCTAATCTGTTACCAGACTCTAGCAAATCTACTTCTACTACTACAAAATCTGCTATTTCAGATGGTACAATAGAAGTACTAGATGCTAACTTTAATATGCAAACACTGTCTCGAGATACAAAAGATAGCTTGAATAAGCTTGATGAAATCTTTGATAAAAAGAGAATTGAAGAACGTCAAGAATTATCTAAATTATTTGCAAAAGAAAAGCCTGATGTAGCTCAATCATTAAGTGCTTTATTAGGTGCCGCTGTGAATGGTAGTTTAGGCTATTCCCCTGTAACAGGTGCAGCTGAAGCACAATATGGGACTAAGTGGAACCAATTGAGTGATGGTCAAATTGAGTATTTAAAATCTGCAATTCTTCAGAATCTTGATAATAATGGCAGTGTCGAAGAACTAATTCGTATACTTGAAAATGGTGCAACATTAGGTTACGTTCAAGAGGCGGGAAATCCTTCTTCTAGAAAAAATGCAGATGGAAGTTATACGACTAGAGCTGAAGGTGCAATGTATGCTGATGATATGTTTCTAGGCGTTAAAGGTTTAGGTACAAGAATAACCAATAAACTAGGCATAAATTATCATGTCACTCTTATGGAAAAAGATATATCATTAGGTACGACAATCATACTAGATGAGATGGCTACTTTGGCTAGAGCTAAATACAGTAATGGATCAAATAACGAAAAATTCATTTTTGTTGATACATCTGATAAAGTGAGTGTAATGTCGGTGTCTGAATCTAAGTCTACATTTGTTTGGACTAAGGATGCTTTAGGAAAGTCAGTTGCTCAAAATGTATTATCTGAGGTAGGAAATCAACCATGGGTTGGATATGTGTATTATGCAGAGAACACATCAAAATTTACTCGAACTGTAGCGAAAGTTGGGGGGGCCTGTTTCAATAGGTTTCTTACTTAACGATATGCAAAATGATTACCAGATGTACAGTGGTCGAGAGCTAGCTAAAGCTTGGGGAGCCAACTTAATTCCAGTAGCTGGTGGATTGGCTGGCGGAGCTTTAGGCAGTGCTGGTGGACCAGTAGGTTCTTTTGCAGTTGGTGTTACTTTGGCGACAGTGGGAGACTATTATAAAGATAAGATTAAGTTTAATTTGAAAAAGGATGTAGTTAAGTAATGTCTCGAGATTTGATTATAATATTAGGTATTATATTCCTTATATACAAACTTATTACTCATAAAGGTAAGCTTACTCTAGCTAGAATTATTACATTTTTAGGTCTTGCAATGGGGAGCGGAATAGCTTTACTTCATGAATTTGTCCCAGTATTTGTATTATTTTTTCTGACAATAGTTTGCATGGGAATTTCTTTGGTGGGGATGTATTTCATGCTTAAGAATGATGAGTTTGAAAGTGATAACGTAGAGAGATACAAGTCCAATTTTAAAGTAGGCGTATATGCTTGGTTATTTCTAGTAGCCTTATACATATATTTATATGTTTTGACTTATTATTAGATAACTAAAACGGCAGTGTAATATATTTTGTGTAAACTGTTCTCAAACAATTGAAAAGAGAACCAATCTTCTTTATGATTAAGTTACCATACAAAAATCACAGAAAGAAGGTTGATTCTCTATGTTTAATGGTAACATAATCTCAGTTGATACTCCAGATAATCATTCAATTTTTATGGATTTATTTCGTAATGAACTCGAAACGATGTTAAATACGCTATTACTAGCTGAATTAACTGAGTTTTTATCCTATGATAAATACGATGTCAGTGGATATAATACGGGTAATTCTCGGAATGGCTATTACGAGCGTTCTTTACATACTATTTTCGGTAATATTACCATCAAAATACCTCGCGATCGATTGGGTCAATTTCAAAACAAATTGCTTACACCGTACAATCGGAATTTTGGTAATCTTGAAGAAATGATTATACAGTTATATCAAAAAGGTATTACTACACGTGAAATAGCTGATATTATTGAGAAAATGTATGGTTGCTATTATTCGCCATAAACTATTTCTAATATGACTCAAGTCGTTGCAGAAGAAGTGGATGCGTTTCATAATCGGCCATTACCTTCACAGTTTACTGTAGTCTATCTAGATGCTACTTTTATTACCGTTAAACGTGGAACAGCGCAAAAAGAGGCTCTTCATGTTTTAATTGGTATTACACCATCAGGCGAGAAACATGTTGTTGATTATGGTATATATCCTAATGAAAGCACATTAGCCTACAAAGAGCTATTAGATCATGCAAAACAAAGAGGTCTAGAAGACATTCTTCTTTTTGTCGGTGATGGTTTTCAAGGATTGCAGCAAGCTTGTCAGGAAATATATCCAAGAGCACGGTTCCAACGTTGTTGGGTACATATAACTCGTATGGTACGTATGCTAATTAGAAAACATGATATAGCTCCTGTATTGGCACAATTAAAGTTGATTTATACTGCTAATACAACACAAGTAGCTGAGACAGCTATGTATAACTTTTTAGAAACGTGGTCGTCTAAGTATCCTAAGATTACGAATACATTATCCGATATCACTGACTTATTCACTTTTTTAGAGTTTCCTGAATCCATTAGGCCGTCAATCTATTCTAATAATCTAATTGAAGGCTGGAATAAACACCTAAAAAGACGAATCAGCCATAAAGAACAGTTTCCATCAATTGAATCATTAGATACTTTTGTATGCACATTTGCAAGTGAGTATAATGCTAAATTCTTTGGTAAAATACATCGTGGATTTGGTGCAGCATTTAGCGAGTTACAAAATATGTTTGGTAATTGAGAATAAAAAGACGTTTACACAAAATTATTGACACTACCAAATATTCTGGCTAATATACCCAAATAAACTATAAAATTAACTTTTTTATTTAGGAACAATAACTTATATCCTTTTAATAAAAGTTGAATGCGATCATATATACTTTCCTTAATAGTTTTTTGGGAGATGGTTGGGTGTGATTGGATTCTTACATTTCTATTTAATCGATAAAGTAGATAGGCTGAAATTATATAAGTAATTGCATCAATAACGAATACCATTGTTAAAGAGTAATTAATTATAATGCTAAATAATAAGGAACCACTTATCAATGCAAAACGATTAATAGACCGGAGTAGTGCATTGAATTTGACTAAATCATTTGTAATATTAGGTACAAAAGAAAGTCTAGCGATTCCTAAAATTTTATTATTAAAACCTATAAGAAAAGCTATGATATATACTAGATATAGGTTATCTATGAAAACAAAAATTAATAATATAAAACCCGAAACTATTTCAGGAACTACCATAGACCACATTAAGCCTTTTTCTTTTACAAGTATCCCTAAAAATGGTCCTAATAACATTCCAACTAATAATGTCGCTATTGTAACTGCCCCTGTATTAAAGGGACTGTGGGTGGTATTAAATATATATGTTATAAAGCCTAATGTTGTTGCTGTGCTTCCCATTGTTGAAAAGAATAGGGCACTATTTAAGAGAAATGAGTTTTTGTTTTCTAGATTCATACTATCATCTCCTAGGTTATAGAAGTATAGATATAATATGTATTGTTTTACAAAATCTAAATTAAGCTTTTATCAATTTTTGATATTATATATTCATAATTCTATATAAATATATAAATTTCCTGCAGAATATAAAGTAATATGTCATACAGCAATGTAATTCGATACTAAAAAAATAATTTAATGACAGCATATAACTACTAAATTTTAATTGACACAGCCCTATAAAATCTGTATACTATTTTGAGTAAGCTTTAGTCGTGTTTCCATTAGCCCCGGAAGCAAAGGACAAGCTGATTTTGGTAGAATTATGACGTTATTAGGAGGATATGCAGCATGAAAACTACATTTATGGCCAATCCGAACACAATCGAACGGAAATGGTATGTTGTTGACGCTGAAGGTAAAACTTTAGGACGCCTTGCTGCCGAAGTTGCAAAAGTTCTTCGGGGCAAAAATAAACCAACTTTCACACCACACGTAGACACTGGTGACCATGTGATCGTTGTAAACGCAGAAAAAATTCGCGTAACTGGTAAAAAATTGGAACAAAAGGAATACTTCCGTCACTCTGGTTACCCAGGTGGTTCCCGTTTCACTAAATTGTCCATGATGCTTGAAAAACAACCTGAACGTGTTGTTGAAATGGCAGTTCGTGGTATGCTTCCAAAAAATAAATTGGGTGCACAACAATACCGTAAATTAAACGTATACGCTGGTCCTGAGCATCCACATGTAGCTCAAAAACCAGAAGTATTAGAAATTTCCGTACGATAATCTAGAGGGAGGAACATATAATGGCAGTAGCACAATATTACGGCACTGGTCGTAGAAAATCTTCCGTTGCTAGAGTTCGTCTGGTACCGGGCACAGGTAAAATCACTGTTAACAAACGTGAACTTAATGAATATTTCGGTCGCCAAACTTTGGAATTGATCGTAAAACAACCTTTGAACTTGACTAACACAGTTGAACAATACGATGTAATCGCAACTGTAGCTGGTGGCGGTCCTTCCGGTCAAGCTGGTGCAATTCGTCACGGTATCTCCCGTGCGTTATTGGACGTAGATGGCGAACTTCGTCAATCTTTGAAAAAAGCTGGCTTCTTGACTCGTGACCCACGTATGAAAGAACGTAAAAAATACGGTCTTAAAAAAGCCCGCAAAGCAAGCCAATTCTCCAAACGTTAATATTTTTTGGGGAAAAAATATTACGCCTTGCAAACTATTGTTTGCAAGGCGTTTTTTTGTTATTGTCTTTAGACTGGTTCGCGACGTAGTCGCGAATCATAAAACCACCCGCTATGCGGGTGCGGCAACGAAAGTTATACAAAAAAATCACCTTGCTTAAGTATAATGTAGGTGTTCAAG
>OVXK01000180.1_pt1 | contig 20156 bp, 8 predicted proteins | sample 1732021 | NCBI WGS metagenome assembly OVXK01 (sample SAMEA4413051, study PRJEB24355) | metagenome | biome: human; feature: gut; material: faeces | place: United Kingdom | collected 2010 | reverse complement strand
AAGCTTGTCACAGAGTCAATCAACGAGTCAGCGACTATCACAATCAGCAAGTACAAGTGCTTCATTGAGTACATCAAGATCGCAAAGTTTGTCTAGTTCGATAAGTCAATCTTTATCGACAAGTGCAAGTAGATCTGCTAGCGCCTCAGCTCGAATAAGCTTGTCACAGAGTCAATCAACGAGTCAGCGACTATCACAATCAGCAAGTACAAGTGCTTCATTGAGTACATCAAGATCGCAAAGTTTGTCTAGTTCGATAAGTCAATCTTTATCGACAAGTGCAAGTAGATCTGCTAGCGCCTCAGCTCGAATAAGCTTGTCTCAGAGTCAATCAAAGAGTCAGCAAATGTCTGAGTCAGCAAGTGCGTCAGCTTCAGCAAGTGCGTCAGCTTCAGCAAGTACTTCAGAGTCAGCAAGTGCGTCTGAGTCAGCAAGTGCCTCGGCTTCAGCAAGTGCTTCAGAGTCAGCAAGTACATCAGAATCAGCAAGTACTTCAGAATCAGCTTCAGCAAGTGCGTCAGCGTCAGCAAGTGCGTCAGCCTCAACAAGTACATCAGAATCAGCAAGTGCGTCTGAGTCAACAAGTGCCTCGGCTTCAGCAAGTGCTTCAGAATCAACAAGTACATCAGAATCAGCAAGCACCTCAGCTTCAGCAAGTGCGTCAGCCTCAGCAAGTACTTCAGAATCAACAAGTGCATCAGAATCAGCAAGTGCATCAGCCTCAGCAAGCGCCTCTGAGTCAGCAAGTGCGTCAGAGTCAGTAAGTGCGTCAGCCTCAGCAAGTACATCAGAATCAGCAAGTGCTTCAGCCTCAGCAAGTGCTTCAGCCTCAGCAAGTGCATCAGCCTCAGCAAGCACCTCAGCTTCAGCAAGTGCGTCAGCCTCAGCAAGTGCATCAGAATCAGCGTCAGCGTCAGCAAGTGCGTCAGCCTCAGCAAGTGCGTCTGAGTCAGCAAGTGCCTCGGCTTCAGCAAGTGCTTCAGAGTCAGCAAGCGCCTCAGCGTCAGCAAGTACTTCAGCCTCAGCAAGTGCGTCAGCCTCAGCAAGTGCGTCAGCCTCTGTAAGTGCATCTGAGTCAGCAAGTGCGTCAGCCTCAGCAAGTGCGTCAGCCTCTGTAAGTGCGTCAGCCTCTGTAAGTGCATCTGAGTCAGCAAGTGCGTCAGCCTCAGCAAGTGCGTCTGAGTCAGTAAGTGCTTCAGAATCAGCGTCAGCATCTGAGTCAGCAAGTGCGTCAGCGTCTGAGTCAGTAAGTGCGTCAGCCTCAGCGTCAGCGTCTGAGTCAGTAAGTGCCTCGGCTTCAGCAAGTACTTCAGCCTCAGCAAGTGCGTCAGCCTCAGCAAGTGCGTCAGCCTCTGTAAGTGCATCAGCCTCAGCAAGTACATCAGAATCAGCAAGTACTTCAGAATCAACAAGTGCATCAGAATCAGCAAGTGCATCAGCCTCAGTAAGTGCATCAGAATCAGCGTCAGCATCTGAGTCAGCAAGTGCATCAGCCTCAGCAAGTGCGTCAGAGTCAGCAAGTGCCTCGGCTTCAGCAAGTGCTTCAGAGTCAGCAAGCGCCTCAGCGTCAGCAAGTACATCAGAATCAGCAAGTACTTCAGAATCAACAAGTGCATCAGAATCAGCAAGTGCTTCAGCCTCAGCAAGCGCCTCTGAGTCAGCAAGTGCGTCAGAGTCAGTAAGTGCGTCAGCCTCAGCAAGTACATCAGAATCAGCAAGTGCTTCAGCCTCAGCAAGTGCGTCAGCCTCAGCAAGTGCATCAGCCTCAGCAAGCGCCTCAGCTTCAGCAAGTGCTTCAGCCTCAGCAAGTGCTTCAGCCTCAGCAAGTACATCAGAATCAGCAAGTGCGTCAGCCTCTGTAAGTGCATCAGCCTCAGCAAGTGCGTCAGCCTCTGTAAGTGCATCAGCCTCAGCAAGTGCGTCAGCCTCTGTAAGTGCATCAGCCTCAGCAAGTGCGTCTGAGTCAGTAAGTGCATCAGAATCAGCGTCAGCCTCAGCAAGTGCGTCAGCCTCTGTAAGTGCATCAGAATCAGCAAGTACATCAGAATCAGCAAGTACTTCAGAATCAACAAGTGCATCAGAATCAACAAGTGCATCAGAATCAACAAGTGCATCAGAATCAGCGTCTGCATCTGAGTCAGTAAGTGCCTCTGAGTCAGCAAGTGCGTCTGAGTCAGTAAGTGCGTCAGCCTCAGCGTCAGCATCTGAGTCAGTAAGTGCCTCGGCTTCAGCAAGTGCGTCAGCGTCAGCAAGTGCGTCAGCGTCAGCAAGTGCGTCAGCTTCAGCAAGTACTTCAGAGTCAGCAAGTGCGTCTGAGTCAGCAAGTGCCTCGGCTTCAGCAAGTGCTTCAGAGTCAGCAAGTACATCAGAATCAGCAAGTACTTCAGAATCAGCTTCAGCAAGTGCGTCAGCGTCAGCAAGTGCGTCAGCCTCAACAAGTACATCAGAATCAGCAAGTGCGTCTGAGTCAACAAGTGCCTCGGCTTCAGCAAGCGCCTCAGCGTCAGCAAGTACTTCAGCCTCAGCAAGTGCGTCAGCCTCAGCAAGTGCGTCAGCCTCTGTAAGTGCATCAGAATCAGCGTCAGCATCTGAGTCAGCAAGTGCGTCAGCCTCAGCAAGTGCGTCTGAGTCAGCAAGTGCCTCGGCTTCAGCAAGTGCTTCAGAGTCAGCAAGTGCTTCAGAATCAACAAGTACTTCAGCCTCAGCAAGTGCTTCAGCCTCAGCAAGTACATCAGAATCAGCAAGTACTTCAGAATCAACAAGTGCATCAGAATCAGCAAGTGCTTCAGCCTCAGCAAGCGCCTCTGAGTCAGCAAGTGCGTCAGAGTCAGTAAGTACTTCAGAATCAACAAGTGCATCAGAATCAGCAAGTGCTTCAGCCTCAGCAAGCGCCTCTGAGTCAGCAAGTGCGTCAGAGTCAGTAAGTGCGTCAGTCTCAGCAAGTATATCAGAATCAGCAAGTGCGTCAGCCTCAGCAAGTGCGTCAGCCTCAGCAAGTGCGTCAGCCTCAGCAAGCGCCTCAGCTTCAGCAAGTGCTTCAGCCTCAGCAAGTGCGTCAGCCTCAGCAAGTGCGTCAGCCTCAGCAAGTACATCAGCCTCAGCAAGTGCGTCAGCCTCTGTAAGTGCATCAGCCTCAGCAAGTGCGTCAGCCTCTGTAAGTGCATCAGCCTCAGCAAGTGCGTCAGCCTCTGTAAGTGCATCAGCCTCAGCAAGTGCGTCAGCCTCAGCAAGTGCGTCAGCCTCTGTAAGTGCATCAGCCTCAGCAAGTGCGTCTGAGTCAGTAGGTGCCTCGGCTTCAGCAAGTGCGTCAGCCTCTGTAAGTGCATCAGAATCAGCAAGTACATCAGAATCAGCAAGTACTTCAGAATCAGCAAGTGCATCAGAATCAGCAAGCGCCTCTGAGTCAGCAAGTGCGTCTGAGTCAGTAAGTGCGTCAGCCTCAGCGTCAGCATCTGAGTCAGTAAGTGCCTCGGCTTCAGCAAGTACTTCAGCCTCAGCAAGTGCGTCAGCCTCAGCAAGTGCGTCAGCCTCTGTAAGTGCATCTGAGTCAGCAAGTGCGTCAGCTTCAGCAAGTGCATCAGAATCAGCAAGTGCATCAGAATCAGCAAGTGCATCAGAATCAGCAAGTGCCTCGGCATCAGCAAGTGAGTCTGAGTCAGTAAGTGCTTCAGAATCAGCGTCTGCATCTGAGTCAGTAAGTGCCTCGGCTTCAGCAAGTGCGTCAGCCTCAGCAAGTGCTTCAGCATCAGCAAGTGCGTCAGCCTCAGCAAGTGCGTCTGAGTCAGTAAGTGCCTCGGCTTCAGCAAGTGAGTCTGAGTCAGTAAGTGCTTCAGAATCAGCGTCTGCATCTGAGTCAGTAAGTGCCTCGGCTTCAGCAAGTGCGTCAGAATCAGCAAGTGCGTCAGCCTCAGCAAGTGCGTCTGAGTCAGCAAGTACTTCAGAATCAACAAGTGCCTCAGCCTCAGCAAGTGCGTCAGCATCAGCAAGTACATCAGAATCAACAAGTGCCTCAGCCTCAGCAAGTACATCAGAATCAACAAGTGCGTCTGAGTCAGCAAGTGCGTCAGCCTCAGCGTCAGCGTCTGAGTCAGTAAGTGCCTCGGCTTCAGCAAGTACTTCAGCCTCAGCAAGTGCGTCAGCCTCAGCAAGTGCGTCAGCCTCAGTAAGTGCATCAGCCTCAGCAAGTACATCAGAATCAGCAAGTGCATCTGAGTCAGCAAGTGCATCTGAGTCAGCAAGTGCGTCAGAATCAGCAAGTGCGTCAGAATCAGCAAGTGCGTCTGAGTCAGTAAGTGCCTCGGCATCAGCAAGTGAGTCTGAGTCAGTAAGTGCTTCAGAATCAGCGTCTGCATCTGAGTCAGTAAGTGCCTCGGCTTCAGCAAGTGCGTCAGAATCAGCAAGTGCGTCAGAATCAGCAAGTGCATCAGCCTCAGTAAGTGCTTCAGAATCAGCGTCAGCGTCTGAGTCAGTAAGTGCCTCGGCTTCAGCAAGTACTTCAGCCTCAGCAAGTGCGTCAGCCTCAGCAAGTGCGTCAGCCTCTGTAAGTGCATCTGAGTCAGCAAGTGCGTCAGCTTCAGCAAGTACTTCAGCCTCAGCAAGTGCGTCTGAGTCAGTAAGTGCTTCAGAATCAGCGTCAGCATCTGAGTCAGCAAGTGCGTCAGCGTCAGCAAGTGCATCAGCCTCAGCAAGTGCGTCAGAGTCAGCAAGTACATCAGAATCAACAAGTGCGTCAGCCTCGGCTTCAGCAAGTACATCAGAATCAGCAAGTACTTCAGCCTCAACAAGTGCATCAGCCTCAGCAAGTGCATCAGCCTCAGCAAGCGCCTCTGAGTCAGCAAGTGCGTCAGCCTCAGCAAGTGCATCAGAATCAGCAAGTGCATCTGAGTCAGCAAGTGCGTCAGCCTCAGCAAGTGCTTCAGCATCAGCAAGTGCGTCAGCCTCAGCAAGTGCGTCTGAGTCAGTAAGTGCCTCGGCTTCAGCAAGTGCGTCAGCCTCAGCCTCAGCAAGTACTTCAGAATCAACAAGTGCCTCGGCTTCAGCAAGTGCGTCAGAATCAGCAAGTGCGTCAGCCTCAGCAAGTGCATCTGAGTCAGCAAGTGCCTCAGAATCAGCAAGTGCCTCAGAATCAGCAAGTACTTCAGAATCAACAAGTGCATCAGCCTCAGCAAGTGCTTCAGCATCAGCAAGCGCCTCTGAGTCAGCAAGTGCATCAGCCTCAGCAAGTGCATCAGCCTCAGTAAGTGCTTCAGCCTCAGCGTCAGCATCTGAGTCAGTAAGTGCCTCGGCTTCAGCAAGTACTTCAGCAAGCGCCTCAGTCTCAGCAAGTGCCTCAGAATCAGCAAGTGCATCAGAATCAGCAAGTGCTTCAGCATCAGCAAGTGCGTCAGCATCAGCAAGTGCGTCAGCATCAGCAAGTGCATCTGAGTCAGCAAGTGCGTCAGCAAGCGCCTCAGTCTCAGCAAGTGCATCAGAATCAGCAAGTGCCTCAGAATCAGCAAGTGCTTCAGCCTCAGCAAGTGCTTCAGCCTCAGCAAGTGCGTCAGCATCAGCAAGTGCATCTGAGTCAGCAAGTGCGTCAGCATCAGCAAGTGCATCAGAATCAGCAAGTACTTCAGAATCAACAAGTGCGTCAGCCTCAGCAAGTGCGTCAGAGTCAGCAAGCGCCTCTGAGTCAGCAAGTGCGTCAGCATCAGCAAGTGCGTCAGTCTCAGCAAGTACATCAGAATCAGCAAGTGCATCAGAGTCAGCAAGTGCGTCAGCCTCAGCAAGTACATCAGAATCAGCAAGCGCCTCTGAGTCAGCAAGCACCTCAGCTTCAGCAAGTGCTTCAGAATCAACAAGTACTTCAGCCTCAGCAAGCGCCTCTGAGTCAGCAAGTGCGTCTGAGTCAGTAAGTGCATCAGAATCAGCGTCAGCATCTGAGTCAGTAAGTGCGTCAGCCTCTGTAAGTGCATCAGAATCAGCAAGTGCGTCTGAGTCAGTAAGTGCATCAGAATCAGCGTCAGCATCTGAGTCAGTAAGTGCCTCGGCTTCAGCAAGTACTTCAGAATCAGCAAGTGCGTCAGCCTCAGCAAGTGCGTCAGAGTCAGCAAGCGCCTCTGAGTCAGCAAGTGCATCAGCCTCAGTAAGTGCGTCAGCCTCTGTAAGTGCATCAGCCTCAGCAAGTGCGTCAGAGTCAGCAAGTGCGTCAGCCTCAGCAAGTGCTTCAGCATCAGCAAGTACTTCAGAATCAGCAAGTGCTTCAGAATCAGCAAGTGCGTCTGAGTCAGTAGGTGCCTCGGCTTCAGCAAGTACTTCAGAATCAGCAAGCGCCTCTGAGTCAGCAAGTGCATCAGCCTCAGCAAGTGCGTCAGAGTCAGCAAGTGCGTCAGCATCAGCAAGTACATCAGAATCAACAAGTGCGTCAGCCTCGGCTTCAGCAAGTACATCAGAATCAGCAAGTACTTCAGAATCAACAAGTGCATCAGCCTCAGCAAGTGCATCAGCCTCAGCAAGCGCCTCTGAGTCAGCAAGTGCGTCAGCCTCAGCAAGTGCATCAGAATCAGCAAGTGCGTCAGAGTCAGCAAGTGCGTCTGAGTCAGCAAGTGCTTCAGCCTCAGCAAGTGCGTCAGCCTCAGCAAGTGCGTCAGCCTCAGCAAGTGCGTCAGCCTCAGTAAGTGCATCAGCCTCAGCAAGTGCGTCTGAGTCAGTAGGTGCCTCGGCTTCAGCAAGTACTTCAGAATCAGCAAGTGCGTCAGCCTCAGCAAGTGCCTCGGCTTCAGCAAGTACTTCAGAATCAGCAAGTGCGTCAGCTTCAGCAAGCGCCTCTGAGTCAGTAAGTGCCTCGGCTTCAGCAAGTGCGTCTGAGTCAGCAAGTGCCTCTGAGTCAGCCAGCGCCTCAGAATCAGCAAGTTCTTCAGAGTCAGTAAGCGCCTCAGCCTCAGCAAGCACCTCAGCTTCAGCAAGTACTTCAGAATCAACAAGTGCCTCGGCTTCAGCAAGCGCCTCAGCTTCAGCAAGTGCATCTGAGTCAGCGTCAGCCAGCGCCTCAGCCTCAGTAAGTACTTCAGAATCAGCAAGTGCGTCAGAGTCGGCAAGCGCCTCTATTTCGGCTTCTAATTCTGTAATTTCAAGTAAAGGTCAGCCAGCCATTCTATCACTTGAAAGCCTAGATATTGAAAGCGTCATTGCCTCAGATTCTATCAGTACATCATCAAGCGTTTCAGAATCAGAGTCAGCATCATTGAGTGTCTCATTGAGTGAATCACAATCTGCCTCAGTAAGTGCTTTGATTTCTGCAAGTGAGTCTGTATCGTTGAGTGAAGCACAAAGTGCAAGTGTGTCTGTGTCAGAATCAGCAAGCACATCAGTTTCAGAATCAGAATCCGCTTCTACATCAGCATTCTTGAGTGCCTCTGAAAGCACAAGTGCTTCAACAAGTATTTCAACATCATTGAGTACTTCAGCAAGTCTTTCAACCTCTGCCTCAACAAGTGCTTCAGTGTCTGCCTCATTGAGTGCCTCAGAATCAACTTCTGAAGTGAAAGATCCTAAGCACAAACGTGGTAGCCAAGCGCTTCCTAAGACTGGTGAGGAAAACTCATCATTGTCAATGGCATTTGGTGCTTTGGCAACTGCAACAGGCCTCGCCTTTCTTGCTAAACGTAAGAAAGATGAAGAAGAAAGTGAAGACTTCTAAGTCCTAGTAAGTTTAATCATTATCTTCTAGCGAGATAATCAAATATCCCCTATCGATTAGAGAGATTTCCTAATTGGTAGGGGATTTTTTTTAGTCTGATATTCTAAAAATACAAATAGTTTTAATAAGTCTTAGGGTTACCATTATTATCGTATTTTGGAGGAAATGAAAGAAAGGATTAATCGCTAGAAAGCAATCTTGAAATGAGATTTTTTGCTTAATTTTATGATAAAATTGAAAGGAGTGTTTTAATCAAAATATAAATGGAGTATATATGTTTTTTAGAAGGAATGAAGGTCAATATCGTGAAACCGATCGTGTGACACGGTTTAAATTGGTTAAGTCAGGGAAGCACTGGCTTCGTGCGGCGACGTCGAATTTTGGTCTTTTCAAGGTGCTTAGAGGGGGTGTGGATACACCGTCTGTTGCTGCCCAGCAGGTAGAGGTGGAAGCACCTGCCTTTTCAGGTCAGACAGTGCTCAAAGGAGTGCTTGCAACTGGGGCCTTGCTTGGTGGTTCAGTTGCGACTCATGTGGCTCATGCGGATGAAATGACTGATCAGCCAATTTTGGAAAGTGAAGCAGGAGCTAAGACTGATCTCTTAGCTGCATCTGATTCCGTTGTTCTTGGAAACACGGAGTCTATGTCCAGTGTTCAAGATAGCCAAGTAAATAGTCAAAAGTCATCTGAAACTGTGTCAAGACAGATTTCGGAGGCTTCTTTGAGTGAGTCTTTATCACGCAGTCAATCGGTGTCTGCCTCTGAATTAGCTTCGAAATCGACATCCTTGTCATTGAGTGCCTCGCTTTCTACTTCCTTGTCAGCTTCATTAGCTTCTAAGTCGGAATCAGTAAGTCAGACGGATTCTTCTGCTCACAGTCAGTCTGAGAGTACGCTTGGAAAAACTTCAGAGCAAAGCGCAAGTGCCTCTGTTCAGTCAGTTAGCAAGAGTGATAGCAGTAGCGACTCTAAAGTGGGGATGACTCTTGTCAGCTCGGAATCAACCTTGTTAAACGCTTCCTTGACATCCGAAGTTCAATCTAATCGTCAATTGTCGGATACGGCGACTGGTCTGTTAGCTGCCTCTGTTGTGGCTGATGCTGAGCGTTTAGAGCAAGAAAAGCGACTCAAAGATTTAGCCTTAGACATTTATACCTATAAAGCTCAAGCTGTTGATTTGCCAAATACGGATGCTGCTATTCTCAAGGGGGATAAAGCTTTGGATGCCATTCGTGTCAGTCTGGCTGATCGTGACAGTGATGTGACGCCTACGATTGCTCAGGCTCGTCAGGCTAGAAATAGTCTTGCTAATGCGGTGCTCCGTGCGACATCTGGTCAGCGTGATCCTCGTAATGGTTCTCGAATTGATGCTAATAGTAACCTCCGTGCACCCCAGTATAATTTAGGTCTGGCTAACAATGCCTTGATTTCTGTTTATAACTCTGACTACATCAATCAGGCTTATAATGTTGTTGAAACCATTCCTACACGAAATAGTATTAAAAGCATTGGCTACGCTTCTGGTAGTGATCGTGTGAATGGCATCTTCGTGCCTCAGACCTCTGCATTGAAAAATAGTGCAGTGGCCTTTAATGTTGTGGGGACTGTTGGGCAGACAGAGGTCGTAACGCCTGGGAAAATTTATAATGTTTCTTTTGTAGTGACTAATACGGCTAAGCAGTCAGTGACACGTACGCTTCGTATTCAGGTTTTGCCGCAAAATGATGGTATTCGTAATCCTATTACGGCGGTGACAACGAGTACTTTTGTTAATGACACAAGTAGTCTCGCTCAGGCTGAAAAAGATAAGGTTTGGGAAGCATTTAAGACTGCTAACCCAAATATTGCCACTTCAAAGGACTTTAAATCTTATTCGGTTTCATCATCTGGTGTGGTGACCATTACTTATAAAGATAACACTACAAATGATGTGACGGCTCCGGTGAAGCGACTTGCAGCACCAACTGTTGAAACGAGATTATTGGATAAGGCATATACACAGACACCTGTAACGGTGACGGGAGCTGAGCCAGGTTCTACAGTTGTTCTATACAATAATGACGACGAAGTTGGAACAGCAGTAGCGGATGCTTCTGGTCAAGCGATTGTGACGCCGACTGTTAAGTTACAAACAGGTGGTGTAACAGCCAAAGCTCGCATCATGTATGGTGATTATGCGGTGTATTCAGATGCTAGCAATTCCGTGGCTGTAACGGACGGAACGCGTCCTGAAGTGACGGCCAAGTTGACTGTTGATGGTGTGGAACCTAAGTCAACGCCTCTCGAAGGTGGTGGGAAAAACTATACCCTCTATGCTGGTGATGATGCTGTTGTGACTTTCACGGCAACAGATGACAGTGGCAAGCTTAAAGAAATGAAAGTCGTTGCAAGAGCCGATTTGAATGACAATGCCTTGAACGGCAATTTCTTTGGTAGTAGCCAGTACGGAACTGGTAATATTGCACCAATTACGGGAGATATCACAGCAACGACTGATAATCCTGCAACCATCACAACGACCATTCATTTGAAAAACGACCTTTATCATTCTTTCCGAAATACATGGCAACGTAATGTTGCTGCTATTGACAATGCGTCAAATATGAACCGTCCAAATGGCTTGGGTGAGATTCGTATTACCCAGGGTCGCTTGTCAGATCGTACACCGGGTGTGGCACCGACAAGCACTATTCAGGTGACCAGCCTAACTGCCCTAACAGACGCAGATAAGAGTAAGATTATTGCGGCAGTGTCTGCCTTGAATCCAGAGGTCGCAAACCGTATTAAGTCTTATACGGTTAATAGTGATGGTACGGTAACGATTACTTATAAAGATAGTACGACCAATGTTGTGACGGTGAAATTGTCGGATAGTGATTACAGCCAGTCAGTGTCGCAAAGTGTTAGTCAGTCTAAGCAGGAATCGATTTCTCAAAGTAGAAGTGAGTCTGCTAAGCAGTCTGCATCGACCAGCCTTTCATTGAGCACGGTTGCCTCAAAAAGTGTCTCAAGTTCTTTGAGTGAATCGTTGAAGACAAGCCAATCTCGAAGTCAATCCGCTTCAACGAGTGCGTCTTTGAGTACTGTGAAGTCAGCGAGTGTCTCAAGTTCTTTGAGTGAATCCTTGAAGACCAGCGTCTCTCAAAGTGAATCCGCTTCAACAAGTGCGTCTTTGAGTACCGTGACATCAGCGAGCGTTTCAAGTTCATTAAGCGAGTCCTTGAAGACCAGCCAATCTCGAAGTCAATCTGCTTCAACAAGCACATCTTTGAGTGCCGTGAAATCAGCGAGTGTTTCAAGTTCTTTGAGTGAGTCCTTGAAGACCAGCGTTTCACAAAGTCAGTCAGTCTCAACGAGTGCGTCTTTGAGTGCTGAGAAATCAGCGAGTGTTTCAAGTTCCTTGAGTGAGTCCTTGAAGACCAGCGTTTCACAAAGTCAGTCAGCCTCAACGAGTGCGTCATTGAGTGCTGAGAAATCTGAGAGTGTTTCGAGTTCATTAAGTGAGTCCTTGAAGACCAGCGTCTCACAAAGTCAATCTGCTTCAACAAGTGCGTCTTTGAGTGCTGAGAAATCGGCGAGCGTTTCAAGTTCCTTGAGTGAGTCTTTGAAGACAAGTCTTTCACAAAGTAAATCCGCTTCAACAAGCGCGTCTTTGAGTACTGAGAAATCAGCGAGTGTTTCAAGTTCCTTGAGTGAGTCCTTGAAGACCAGTGTTTCACAAAGTCAGTCAGCCTCAACGAGTGCGTCTTTGAGTGCTGAGAAATCGGCGAGCGTTTCAAGTTCCTTAAGTGAGTCCTTGAAGACAAGCCAATCTCAAAGTGAATCCACCTCAACAAGTGCGTCTTTGAGTACTGAGAAATCAGCGAGCGTTTCAAGTTCCTTGAGTGAGTCCTTGAAGATTAGCATCTCACAAAGTGAATCTGCTTCAACGAGTGCGTCTTTGAGTACCGTGACATCAGCGAGTGTTTCAAGCTCTTTGAGTGAGTCCGCTTCAACAAGCTCGTCTGTGTCAGAATCACAATCAGTGTCAAACTCAGAGTCAGCTTCAGAAAGTGCGTCAGTATCTGAATCACAGTCAGCTTCAACGTCAGAATCAGCTTCAGAGAGTGAATCAATCTCAGAATCACAGTCTGTATCTAATTCAGAATCATCGTCAGAAAGTGAGTCAGTTTCTGAATCACAATCAGTCTCAAATTCCGAATCAGTCTCAGAAAGTGCATCAGTTTCAGCCTCACAATCCGTTTCAAACTCCGAATCAGCTTCAGAAAGTGCGTCAGTATCTGAATCACAATCTGAATCAAACTCAGAGTCAGCGTCAGAAAGTGCTTCTGTATCAGAATCACAGTCTGCTTCAAACTCAAAATCAGCATCAGTAAGTGAATCAACGTCGACATCACAGTCTGAATCGAACTCAGAGTCAGCATCGGTAAGTGCGTCAATTTCAGAATCACAGTCTGTTTCAAACTCAGAATCAGCGTCAGAAAGTGCGTCAGTTTCAGAATCACAGTCTGTCTCAAATTCAGAATCAGCGTCAGAGAGTGCGTCAGTAAGCGAATCACAATCAGTGTCTAATTCCGAGTCAGCCTCAGAAAGTGCTTCTGTATCAGAATCACAGTCTGCTTCAAACTCAAAATCAGCATCAGTAAGTGAATCAACGTCGACATCACAGTCAGTCTCTAATTCAGAGTCAGCATCAGTAAGTGCATCAGTAAGCGAATCACAATCAGTGTCTAATTCAGAATCAGCATCAGAGAGTGCGTCAGTTTCAGAATCACAGTCAGTATCAAACTCCGAGTCAGCTTCAGAGAGTGAGTCGACCTCAGCGTCACAATCAGAATCAAATTCAGTTTCAGCTTCAGAGAGTGAATCAACATCGACATCACAATCAGAATCGAATTCAGTTTCATCTTCAGAAAGTGAATCAACGTCGACATCACAGTCTGTTTCAAACTCAGAATCCGCTTCAGAAAGTGCATCAGTGTCTGAATCACAGTCTGTCTCAAATTCAGAATCATTTTCAGAAAGTGCGTCAGTATCTGAGTCACAATCAGTGTCTAACTCAGAGTCAGCTTCAGTAAGTGAATCAGTGTCTGAATCACAGTCTGTCTCAAATTCAGAATCAGCATCAGAGAGTGCATCAGTTTCAGAATCACAGTCTGTCTCAAATTCAGAATCCGCTTCAGAAAGTGAGTCAGTTTCAGAATCACAGTCAGCTTCAAACTCAGAGTCAGCATCAGTAAGTGAATCAATTTCAGCATCACAGTCTGTATCAAACTCAGAGTCAGCTTCATTAAGTGAGTCAATTTCAGAATCACAATCAGTCTCAAATTCCGAATCATCTTCAGAAAGTGCATCAGTTTCAGAATCACAATCAGTTTCTAATTCAGAATCAGCATCAGAGAGTGCATCAGTTTCAGAATCACAATCAGTGTCTAATTCCGAATCCGCTTCAGAAAGTGCGTCAGTTTCAGCCTCACAATCCGTTTCAAACTCCGAATCCGCTTCAGAAAGTGCGTCAGTATCAGAATCACAGTTTGTTTCTAATTCCGAGTCAGCGTCAGTAAGTGAGTCAATTTCAGAATCACAGTCTGTATCTAATTCAGAATCAGCGTCATTAAGTGAATCAATTTCAGAATCACAGTCTGTATCTAATTCAGAATCAGCTTCAGAGAGTGAATCAATCTCAGAATCACAATCAGTGTCAAACTCAGAGTCAGCGTCAGTAAGTGAATCCATCTCAGAATCACAATCAGTGTCTAATTCCGAGTCAGCGTCTGTAAGCGAATCAATCAGTGAGTCACAATCAGTCTCAAATTCCGAGTCAGCTTCAGAGAGTGCATCAGTGTCTGAGTCACAGTCTGTATCTAATTCAGAATCAGTATCAGAAAGTGCATCAGTTTCAGAATCACAATCAGTTTCAAATTCAGAATCAGCTTCAGAGAGTGCTTCAGTATCTGAGTCACAATCAGTTTCAAACTCAGAGTCAGCGTCAGTAAGTGAATCAGTCTCAGAATCACAATCTGTATCAAATTCCGAGTCAGCATCAGAAAGTGAGTCAGTTTCAGAATCACAGTCTGAATCAAACTCCGAATCAGCCTCAGAAAGTACATCAGTAAGCGAATCACAATCAGTTTCAAATTCCGAATCAGCCTCAGAAAGTGGATCAGTATCAGAATCACAGTCTGTCTCAAATTCCGAATCAGCCTCAGAAAGTACGTCAGCGTCTGAGTCACAGTCTGTTTCAACCTCAGGGTCAGCGTCAGTAAGTGAGTCAATTTCAGAATCACAATCAGTTTCTAACTCCGAGTCAGCGTCAGTAAGTGCCTCAGTGTCAGAGTCACAATCCGCTTCGAACTCAGAGTCAGCTTCAGAGAGCGAGTCGACATCAACATCACAATCTGCATCAAATTCCGAATCAGCTTCAGAAAGTGCGTCAGTTTCTGAATCACAGTCTGCTTCAACCTCAGAGTCAGCTTCATTAAGTGAGTCAATTTCAGAATCACAGTCTGTGTCTAGTTCTGCATCAGCGTCAGAAAGTGCTTCTGTTTCAGAATCACAGTCTGTATCTAATTCTGCATCAGCTTCAGAAAGTGCATCAGTGTCAGAGTCACAGTCTGTATCAACCTCAGAGTCAGCTTCATTAAGTGAGTCAATTTCAGAATCACAATCAGTCTCAAATTCCGAATCCGCTTCAGAAAGTGCATCAGTTTCAGAGTCACAATCCGCTTCAACTTCCGAGTCAGCATCAGTAAGTGAGTCAATTTCAGAATCACAATCAGTCTCTAATTCAGAATCAGCTTCATTAAGTGAGTCAACGTCGGCATCGAAATCAGTATCTAATTCCGAGTCTGCATCAACAAGTGCGTCTGTCTCAGAATCACAATCAGTGTCTAACTCAGAATCAGCATCAGTAAGTGAATCAACGTCGATATCACAGTCTGAATCGAACTCAGAGTCAGCATCGGTAAGTGCGTCAATTTCAGAATCACAGTCTGTTTCAAACTCAGAATCAGCGTCAGAGAGTGCGTCAGTTTCAGAATCACAGTCTGCTTCAAACTCAGAGTCAGCATCGGTAAGTGCGTCAATTTCAGAATCACAGTCTGTCTCAAATTCAGAATCAGCGTCAGAGAGTGCGTCAGTTTCAGAATCACAGTCAGTCTCTAATTCCGAGTCAGCGTCAGAAAGTGCGTCAGTTTCAGAATCACAGTCTGTTTCTAATTCAGAGTCAGCTTCAGAGAGTGTGTCAGTTTCAGAATCACAGTCTGCTTCTAACTCAGAATCAGCGTCAGTAAGTGCCTCAGTTTCAGAATCACAGTCTGTCTCAAATTCAGAATCAGCATCAGAAAGTGAATTAACGTCGACATCGCAGTCTGAATCGAATTCAGAGTCAGCGTCAGTAAGTGAATCCATTTCAGCATCACAGTCTGAATCGAACTCAGAATCAGCATCAGAAAGTGAATCAACGTCGACATCGCAGTCTGAATCAAATTCAGAGTTAGCGTCATTAAGTGAGTCAACATCGGCATCGCAATCTGTCTCAAATTATGAGTCGGCATCTGTAAGTGAATCAGTAAGTGAGTCACAATCAGTATCTAACTCAGAATCAGCGTCAGAAAGTGCTTCTGTATCAGAATCACAGTCAGTGTCTAATTCAGAGTCAGCTTCAGAGAGTGAGTCAACGTCAACATCACAGTCTGCTTCGACTTCAGAGTCAGCATCAGTAAGTGCATCAGTAAGCGAATCACAATCAGTGTCTAATTCTGAATCAGCATCAGAGAGTGCTTCTGTATCAGAATCACAGTCAGTGTCTAACTCAGAATCAGCGTCAGAGAGTGCGTCAGTTTCAGAATCACAGTCTGTTTCAAACTCAGAATCAGCGTTAGTAAGTGCGTCAATTTCAGCTTCGCAGTCAGTTTCTAATTCAGAGTCAGCTTCAGAGAGTGCATCAGTGTCTGAATCACAATCCGTTTCAACTTCAGAGTCTACTTCAGAAAGTGCGTCAATTTCAGAATCACAATCTGTATCAAATTCAGAATCAGCGTCAGAGAGTGCTTCTGTATCAGACTCACAGTCTGTTTCAAACTCAGAATCAGCGTCAGAGAGTGCATCAGTTTCAGAATCACAGTCAGTCTCTAATTCAGAGTCAGCATCAGTAAGTGAATCAATTTCAGAATCACAGTCTGCTTCGACTTCCGAGTCAGCTTCAGTAAGTGCCTCAGTTTCAGAATCACAGTCTGCTTCGACTTCCGAGTCAGCATCAGTCAGTGCGTCAATTTCAGCATCACAATCTGTATCAAATTCAGAATCCGCTTCAGAGAGTGCATCAGTGTCTGAGTCACAGTCAGTGTCTAACTCAGAATTAGCGTCATTAAGTGAATCAGTTTCAGAATCACAATCAGTGTCTAACTCAGAATCCGCTTCAGAGAGTGCATCAGTAAGCGAATCACAATCAGTGTCAAACTCAGAGTCAGCGTCATTAAGTGAATCAGTTTCAGAATCACAATCTGTTTCAAACTCAGAGTCAGCGTCATTAAGTGAATCAGTTTCAGAATCACAATCTGTTTCAAACTCAGAATCAGCATCAACAAGTGCTTCTGTATCAGAATCACAATCAGTGTCTAACTCAGAATCAGCGTCAGAAAGTGCGTCTGTTTCAGATTCACAATCAGTGTCTAATTCAGAGTCAGCGTCAGAAAGTGCTTCTGTATCAGAATCACAGTCTATTTCAAACTCAGAGTCAGCGTCAGAAAGTGCTTCTGTATCAGAATCACAGTCTATTTCAAACTCAGAGTCAGCGTCAGAGAGTGCCTCAGTTTCAGAATCACAGTCTGTTTCAAACTCAGAATCCGCTTCAGAGAGTGCATCAGTAAGCGAATCACAATCAGTGTCTAACTCAGAATCAGCGTCAGTAAGTGAATCAATTTCAGAATCACAGTCTGCATCAAACTCAGAGTCAGAGTCAGAAAGTGCGTCAGTTTCAGAATCACAATCAGTGTCTAACTCAGAATCAGCATCAGAGAGTGCATCAGTAAGCAAATCACAATCAGTGTCTAATTCTGAGTCCGCTTCAGAGAGTGCATCAGTTTCAGAATCACAGTCAGTCTCTAATTCGGAGTCAGCATCAGTAAGTGAATCAATTTCAAAATCACAATCTACTTCAAACTCAGAGTCAGCCTCAGAAAGTGCGTCAGTAAGCGAATCACAATCAGTGTCTAATTCAGAATCAGCCTCAGAAAGTGCTTCTGTCTCAGAATCACAATCAGTATCTAACTCAGAGTCAGCGTCAGTAAGTGAATCCATTTCAGAATCACAATCAGTATCTAACTCAGAGTCAGCATCAGTAAGTGCATCAGTTTCTGAATCACAATCAGTTTCAAACTCAGAATCGGCTTCAGAGAGTGCATCAGTAAGCGAATCACAATCAGTGTCTAATTCAGAGTCAGCTTCAGTAAGTGAATCAATCTCAGAATCACAATCAGTGTCTAACTCAGAGTCAGCCTCAACAAGTGCGTCTGTCTCAGAATCACAGTCTGTCTCAAACTCAGAATCAGCGTCAGAAAGTGAATCAATTTCAGAATCACAATCAGAATCAAACTCGGAGTCAGCTTTATTAAGTGCGTCAATTTCAGCTTCACAGTCAGTGTCTAATTCAGAATCAGCGTCAGAGAGTGCGTCAGTTTCAGAATCACAGTCTGCTTCAAACTCAGAATCAGCGTCAGTAAGTGCTTCAATTTCAGTTAGTGAGTCTGCATCATTGAGTGAATCACAGAGCACAAGTTCCTCAATCTCGACTTCAGAGTCAGAATCATTGAGTACGTCAAGCTCATTGAGTGCTTCTGAATTTGAAAGCCAGTCTCAAGCCTTCAGTGCTTCAATTTCTGCGATCATTTCAACTGTTGAGTCTATTTCGAACTCGGCTTCAAGCTTCATTTCAGCTAGTGAATCAATTTCAACATCTAACTCAGCATCATTGAGTGAGTTGGCGTCATTGAGTGCATCTGTTTCAGGCTCACAATCAGTATCTAATTCTGAAAGTACATCTGTAAGTGCTTCAATCAGTGAATCACAATCAGTTTCAAATTCCGAGTCTGCATCAACAAGTGCCTCTGTCTCAGAATCACAGTCTGTATCAAATTCAGAATCAGCTTCATTAAGTGCGTCAATTTCTGAGTCGCAGTCTGTATCAAATTCCGAATCAGCGTCAGAAAGTGCATCAGTTTCTGAGTCGCAGTCAGTGTCAAACTCAGAATCAGCGTCAGTAAGTGCTTCAATTTCAGTTAGTGAGTCTGCATCATTGAGTGAATCACAGAGCACAAGTTCCTCAATCTCGACTTCAGAGTCAGAATCATTGAGTACGTCAAGCTCATTGAGTGCTTCTGCATTTGAAAGCCAGTCTCAAGCCTTTAGTGCTTCAATTTCTGCGATTATTTCAACTGTTGAATCTATTTCGAACTCAGCTTCAAGCTTCATTTCAGCTAGTGAGTCGCTTTCGACATCTAACTCAGCATCATTGAGTGAGTCGGCGTCATTGAGTACATCTGTTTCAGGATCACAATCAGTTTCTAACTCAGAGTCAGCATCAGTAAGTGCTTCAATTTCAGAATCACAGTCTGTTTCAACCTCAGTTTCTGATTCAGAATTGACTTCAGTAAGTGTCTCAATTTCCGAGTCGCAATCAGTATCGAACTCTGAGTCAACTTCAGTAAGTGAGTCAGTTTCAGAATCACAATCAGCCTCAGTGTCACAATCAGTTTCTAATTCCGAGTCTGCATCCACAAGTGCGTCTGTATCAGAATCACAGTCTGTTTCAACCTCAGTTTCTGCGTCAGTCTCATCCAGCGTCTCAGCTTCAGCGAGCGCATCCGCATCAGTCTCTGCCTCAGTATCGACTTCAGTAAGTGTCTCAATTTCCGAGTCGCAATCAATATCGAACTCAGAATCAGTTTCAGCGAGTGCATCAGTGTCTGAATCAGAATCTGTTTCAACCTCAGTATCACTGAGTGAGTCACTTTCAGAAAGTGCTTCGATTTCTACAAGTGAGTCTGTATCGTTGAGCGAATCGCAAAGTGCAAGTGCATCTGCGTCAGCCTCAGAGTCCGCTTCTACATCGGCATTCTTGAGTGCCTCTGAAAGCACAAGCACTTCAACAAGTATCTCAACTTCATTGAGTACATCGGCAAGTCTTTCAGCCTCAACAAGTGTATCTGAGTCATTGTCTGCATCCGCTTCAGCGTCAGCCTCATTGAGCGCTTCAGTTTCAGTGTCACAATCAGTTTCTAATTCTGAAAGTGCATCATCAAGTGCCTCAGTCTCAGAATTACAGTCTGTCTCAAACTCAGTCTCTGCGTCAGCCTCAGCAAGTGCATCTGCCTCAGAAACTGCTTCATCAAGCGTTTCAGTATCCGAGTCAGCTTCTACATCAGTATTCTTGAGTGCCTCTGAAAGCACAAGCACTTCAACAAGTATCTCATCTTCATTTAGTACATCAGCAAGTCTTTCAGCCTCAACAAGTGTATCTGAGTCACTGTCAGCGTTAGAGTCAGAATCAGTCAGCGTATCCGAGTCAGCCTCATTGAGCGCTTCAGTTTCAAATTCTGAAAGTGCATCAGTAAGTGCTTCAATCAGTGAGTCACAATCAGTATCGAACTCAGTGTCAGTTTCAGCGAGTGCGTCTATGTCTGAATCACAATCAGCCTCAGTAAGTTCTTTGATTTCTACAAGTGAGTCTGTATCGTTGAGCGAATCGCAAAGTGCAAGTGCATCATTGTCTGCCTCAGAATCTGCTTCATCAAGCGTTTCAGTATCAGAGTCAGTCTCTACATCGGCATTCTTGAGTGCCTCTGAAAGCACAAGTATTTCAACAAGTATTTCAACAAGTGTTTCAGAATCAACTTCTGAAGTGAAGGATCCTATGCACAAACATGGTAGCCAAGCGCTTCCTAAGACTGGTGAGGAAGACTCATCATTAGGTATGGCCTTGGGTGCCTTGGCAACTGCAACTGGTCTTGGATTTCTTGCCAAACGTAGGAAAAATGAAGAATAGGACGAAGACTATTCGTATTTCAGGATTGTAAAAGTCTTTACAATGCTCAGATAAGCACAATAAAAAACACCTTCATGTTAGATAACCATTCTAGCTAGGAGGTGCTTTTTGATTTGGAGATGTTGTCGTAGTTTCAAAATGGAACTGACCTTTTGAAATACTAATGACTACATAAAAATAAGAGACCACTTGAACATGGTCTCTTATTTGTTGTCTTGCTCATTATCTTGTTTATACATGACTGTTCCCACTGTTACTAGAATAGTTAACAGAATCGGTATAACTCGAAAAACTCCCCAGTCAGGGTCTGAACTGCACCCCAAAAGTTAGACAGAAAAAATCTAACTTTTGAGGTGTTTTTATTATGAAATTAACTTATGAGGACAAGATTCAGATATATATACTGAGAAAACAGGGGAGAAGCTTCAAAGAGCT
>OVXK01000174.1_pt1 | contig 21432 bp, 24 predicted proteins | sample 1732021 | NCBI WGS metagenome assembly OVXK01 (sample SAMEA4413051, study PRJEB24355) | metagenome | biome: human; feature: gut; material: faeces | place: United Kingdom | collected 2010 | reverse complement strand
TATTAAAAAAGTGGTTTTTGAAAGCCATGCGTCTGACATCTATCTGATTGTTGAAGAAGGATTCTACAAGCGTACCTTGGATATTCACCGAACACTAGGGTTGCTCTTGCACACTCAAGTCTCGATTAAGCAATTGCTTAAGCTGCCATACGCAAAAGAAGAGATTATTTCGACACATTTTACCGACTATTCAGGTCAAGATAAAAGCTTTGAAATATCTAAGAGTTCTATTGTGAGGAACAAAAGAGTTTTGATTGTAGATGATTGGATAGAGACAGGTTCTCAAATGAAGGCTTTAATAGCTTTGTTAGAGAAATTGGATTGCAGCATTATTGGGTTGGCTACTATTGGGATTGATATAAATGAGGTTACTCAAAAATGGATAGACAGCAGTTTTGTAGCTTATATTGGCTCAAACATATAATAAACCGAAAGAAAATCTTGAATCAAAATTTTGGATGGCGTTAATTTACAATACAACGAAAGATGTTTACTCTTTTTTTATAAATTTTAAGAGGCGTTAAAAAACAGTTTTCAGACGAAAGGAGATCGAAGTTGAGTATAGATTTAAGTAACAAAAAAATTCCGAAAGAAGCAATTCAAGCATTAAAAACTATAGCGGAACTACTTGATAATATGTTAATTGGGGTGTATTTGTATGGTTCGGCAGTAATGGGTGGTTTACGTATGAATAGCGATGTAGATATTTTGGTAATAACAAATCAAAGTTTATCTGAAAAAACTCGAAGGAATCTTACAAATAGGTTAATGCTTATATCTGGGAAAATAGGAAACATAAAAGATATGAGGCCTCTTGAAGTTACGGTCATAAATCAAAAGGATATTGTCCCTTGGCATTTCCCCCCCAAATATGAATTTATGTATGGCGAGTGGCTAAGAGAGCAGTTTGAAAAGGGAGAAATTCCTGAGTCGACTTATGATCCGGATTTAGCAATACTTTTAGCACAACTAAGAAAAAATAGTATTAACCTTTTGGGACCAAAGGCAACAGAAGTAATTGAGCCTGTGCCAATGACAGATATTCGAAAAGCAATTAAAGAATCGTTGCCCGGGTTGATAGCTAGCATTAACGGTGACGAACGCAATGTGATTTTAACTTTAGCCAGAATGTGGCTGACAGCATCTACTGGTGAAATTCGCTCAAAAGATCTGGCAGCTGAATGGGCGATACCTCAATTACCCGATGAGCATGCTACTTTACTCAACAAAGCGAGAGAGGCTTATTTAGGAGAGTGTGTTGACAAGTGGGAAGGAATGGAATCTGAGGTGGCTGAACTCGTTAATCATATGAAAAAGTCTATAGAGTCTTCCCTTAATATCCAATTACCTTTTCGAATAGTTTAAATATAACAAAGACTAGTTGTTAATGTGCATTATTGATTGCTTCGATATGTTCCCCCATATATCAGTTTCTTAAAAAATAATCAAAATACCGTTGATACGTTCCCGCGAACGAAAGGGTTAAAAATCAGCTTAAGACATCAATGCCATCAACTCGAGCCACGTTGAGACGTGTGTTTTATTGTCCCACAAAAGTGCAGACGATTTTATCAGTGTAAAAATGGAGTACGCAGACGACCGAAAAATCCAGCCAGATCGTATCACCTACAGGCTTATTCAGGAGTATATCGAAGAAAAGTACGGCTTCAAAGTTCACACTGCAAACATTGCAGAGGTCAAAAGAAACTTAGGCCTGCCGATGTACGACGCACCAAACGCAGTTGAAGAACTAAAACGCCCATATAAACCAGCACCAGAATATAAAGTAGAAGCTATTAAAGACGCATTAAGGCACTTCAAGGTCATAGATTAAAGTAAAGTACCCTTTCAGCAGATCATTACTGTTGAGAGGGTCTTACTTTTTCAGAAGCCGGCCAATGTAAGGATAGCCCTACAAGATTGCGGGTCTTTCTCTTCGAGCCATGTTTCCAGATTGCTTATAGCGATATCCTTTTGAATATGGATGCTCTCTTCAAATCGATATTCGATTGCACATGTAAGGATATCAACAGGTTCATCAAGAACCTTACCGCCAAGAACTGGGTATTCGTCAATTACAATCCAGTCAGGTGGGAGACCATCAAAGAGAGCCTGCGGATACAATTCCCTAAAGTGAATCTCAATTTCCATAGCTTCGATCTCACCTTGTTCTTTATCTGGGTAACAAGTGGCATAAGATACATCGAAGCCTCTAGTGAGCAGCATCTGAACGACATTGATGAGTTCAATATCAACAGGAATGGTCTTATCGGCGCATTTACAACAAGGCTTCGACCAAATTTCACTGTATAGCTCTAAACATCGTGGACACATCGTCATCATACAATCACTTCCTTCACCAGTTTATAGAAAGTAGTTCTTTTAAGATTAAGTGCCTGCATAGTTGCAGTTGCAGTTTGCTCGCCAGTGCGGTGATATTTACCGCCGGGTACACTGGAATAACCGAGGTTACAAGTCTATTGTTTGGAGATGCGTCAGCCGTTTGGAGGAAAAAGGATCTGAATGTACTGCCCCTACCATAAACGAGGAAACATTGCAGACAGCAGTGGTCAAGGCTATTAACGAACTTTTGGCTAACAAAGAACCCTTCCTCCAGGCGTTGCAGAAAAACATAGCTACTATACTTAATGAAGAAAATGATAATGCCACCAATGATATTGATAGCAAATTGGAAGAATTACAACAACAGCTTCTTATCCAAGCAAAATCCAAGAATGACTATGAAGATGTGGCTGATGAAATCTACCACCTTCGAGAATTGAAGCAAAATGCACTTGTTGAAAATGCAGAGCGTGAAGGAAAAAGGCAACGAATCGCTGAAATGACTGATTTCTTTAATGAACAATCCTGTGAGTTAGAGGAATATGATGAGCAGTTAGTAAGGAGGCTTATAGAAAAAGTTACGGTATTTCATGATAAGTTCGCCGTTGAATTCAAATCAGGAGTCGAGATTGATGTAGAAGGGTAATCTTTAGAAAGAGAACAGAAGAATTATATTGGATTTTTAAAGATAATATGATATAATAAAACGACTTGGAGGTGGAAGAATGTATAACTTTTCTTGCTAATTATATGATGCATAATAAGATATTTAAAGAAACGGCTATAGAACCGTTTGTTTTGTTATGCAAATTGCAAGAAAGTTAAGTATTCTACACTCAATAATACATTACAGTAACCTTATGTTATGTATAACAAAAGGTAATAATAGTATTTGTTTTTGAGCCGTAAGAATTTACTTTCTTGCGGCTTTTAATATTTGTAAAAGAAAGGAAGATAAACGTGATAGACAATGATACTATGTCATTCATGACAAAATCCTTGCAGAGTTGGATAACATTATAGAGTAATTAATGCCGAAAACCGACTTTGCTTATAAAATTTTTATAATGTAAAGGAGGAAGAAATATATGTCCTTAATAAATGTTTCAAATCTAACTTTTTCATATGAAGGAAGTTATGACAATATTTTTGAAAATGTAAGTTTTCAGATAGATACAGATTGGAAACTCGGTTTTATTGGAAGAAACGGACGCGGTAAAACTACTTTCTTAAATTTACTGCTTGGCAAATATGCGTATTCCGGCAATATAAGTTCTACAGTTAAGTTTGAGTATTTTCCTTATGATGTGGAAGATAAGAGTCTATATACAATTGAAGTAATGAAGAGTATTTGTACGGAATGTATGGATTGGGAGATTTTTCGTGAAATATCATTGCTTGATGTTCAAGAAGATGCTTTATATCGTCCGTTTAATACATTGTCAAATGGTGAGCAAACGAAGGTCCTTCTTGCAGCTTTATTCCTTACAGCGAGTTGTTTCCTGCTTATTGATGAACCTACAAACCATCTTGACATCGATGCACGTAATGTAGTGCAAAACTATTTGAAACGCAAGAAGGGGTTTATTTTGGTATCTCATGATAGAAGCTTACTTGATCAATGTGTTGACCATATACTATCTATCAATAAAACGAATATCGAAATCCAAAAGGGAAATTTTACTTCTTGGTGGGAGAACAAAACGTTACAAGATAATTTTGAACTGGCAGAAAACAAGAAACTCCTTAAAGAAATAGGAAGGTTGTCTTATGCAGCAAAACGTAGTTCAAACTGGTCAAATAAAGTAGAAAAAAGTAAATATGGAACAACAAATTCTGGTTCAAAACTGGATAAGGGTTATGTTGGACATAAGGCTGCAAAAGCGATGAAACGTGCCAAAAATATTGAGTCAAGACATCAGGAAGCCGTTTTACAAAAATCAGAACTGCTCCACAACATTGAACAATATGATGACTTAAAAATTTCACCACTTGAATTTCACAAAGAGTGCTTAATAGAAGCGAATGATTTATCATTGTCTTATGGAGATAAAGAAGTATGCAGTAATCTTAATTTCAGAGTCAATATTGGTGATAGAGTTGCCATTATCGGAAAAAATGGGAGTGGTAAGTCTAGTATCCTAAAATTGATTAATGGAGATGATATTAAATTTACCGGAAATTTTATGCTAGCAAGTGGACTAAAAATTTCTTATATTTCGCAAGATACTTCATATTTAAAAGGTAATCTATCTGAATTTGCCTATAATAATAAGATCGATGAAACTCTATTTAAAACGATTCTTCGTAAACTGGATTTTAATAGAGAGCAGTTTGATAAGAACATGGTGGATTTTAGTGCTGGTCAGAAAAAGAAAGTACTAATTGCTAAAAGCCTTTGTGAAAGTGCACATTTGTATATATGGGATGAGCCATTGAACTATATTGATATTTTTTCACGTATCCAAATTGAAAAAATGATTTTGGAATATTGTCCTACACTATTGTTTGTGGAGCATGATGATGCTTTTTGCAATAACATTTGTACGAAAAATATTAATTTAGGTTTGTAGAGATTTTGAGTTGCCACAATAACTAAAAGATATTTACATGAAAGGGTGAAGAAATGTTAAAACAAAAAGAATTAATTGCAAACGTTAAGAATCTTACTGAGTCAGATGAACGAATTACAGCTTGTATGATGTATGGATCGTTTACCAAAGGAGAAGGTGACCAATACTCTGATATAGAGTTCTATATATTTTTGAAAGATAGTATAACCTCGAACTTTGATTCATCCAACTGGTTGTTTGACGTAGCTCCGTACTTGATGCTTTATAAAAATGAGTACGGAACAGAGGTAGTTATTTTTGATAATCTTATACGTGGGGAATTTCATTTCCTTTCTGAAAAAGATATGAACATAATCCCCTCGTTTAAAGATTCAGGTTATATTCCTGATACGAAGGCTATGCTTATTTACGATGAAACAGGGCAATTAGAAAATTATTTATCAGAGATAAGTGGTGCAAGACCAAATAGACTTACTGAAGAAAATGCTAATTTTTTGTTGTGTAATTTCTCTAATCTATGGTTGATGGGAATCAACGTTCTAAAAAGAGGAGAATATGCTCGTTCATTAGAACTCTTATCACAACTTCAAAAAAATACACTACAACTTATACGTATGGCAGAAAAAAATGCTGATAATTGGCTAAACATGAGTAAAAACCTTGAAAAAGAAATTAGCCTTGAAAATTATAAAAAATTTGCAAAGACCACTGCTCGATTAGATAAGGTAGAATTATTTGAAGCCTATAAAAATTCTTTGCTATTAGTTATGGATTTGCAAAGTCACCTTATTGAACAATACAACTTAAAAGTTACACATGACATTTTAGAAAGATTGTTGAATTACATTAGTGAATAGGAGAGTAACGTTATTCACAGTATTGGGTACTGAAAATTAACAGCATACCTCAGTTTTTCAAAAAACAGCGAAGCCTATGGATATGTTCCCGTCTACCGATAGTGCAAAAAGTGTCGTGGATATGTTTCCGAGAACGGACATACACAAATGACATTCATTCTGTCCTCTCAATCCATGTGGAAGCAGTATGTCTGTTAACAAGAAAATAATTATTGTTCGTCCTGACGAGTTGTTAGACTCGAAAAGGATAAACATCATTTTTAGAACCGGTAGCCGATTTTTGGCTAGCGGTTTTTTGGGCTCTTTGGCAAATAGTGGTGATTGAATCTCGCGCTATCCTATGGAAAACCGCCTTGTGTGAGGGGCTGCGAGACCGCTTCGATCCTAGAATTGCTGAAGCACGAATCTAGCGTCACTCACATTTCATCTTTTGACGTAGCTGAGACAAGGTGTTTTTCTTCGATCCGCTAGTGGTTAATCTCTTTTTGGTGCAAATATGGTTTAGAATTTCTTTGCATGGCTTAAGGGAGTGGAGAATCGGATATTAGTAGGATTTACATCCACAGATAAAAATAGGCTTGATTTTAACAGCGAAACTAAAATACCCTACTTAAATGAAGTGATAGATTAGATGTTGGGTTGTTAGGAGATGCTTAAAAATCCTATGCAATCAATAGTTTTTAGTGTTTGTTGACTTGATCCCTAAATCGCCTGAGTACTAAACGTTGAGTGTGTCTGCTTACTGTCACTAGCCAGTAAGTGAGACTGTAGTTAATCTCTCATTTTCCCCAGTATTATGTTGAAAATAGCCATGAAGCGATTATTTCTAAAGAGTTATTTTTGCAGGCTCAAGAAGAAATTTATCGGAGAAGTAATATCTACACAGGAGAAGGCAAGAACAAAAGAATTTATAGTAGCAAGTACGCTTTAAGTGCCATCACCTTCTGTGGATATTGTGGCGATATTTATAGGAGAACCTATTGGAATATTCATGGCAGAAAAGAATTTGTCTGGCGATGCGTGACTAGAATCGAGCAGGGTCCCGAGGTATGTAAGAACCGAACCGTAAAAGAAGATGAACTCTATGGTGCGGTAATGACCGCAATTAATAAGCTACTTGCTGGTGGCAACAATATGATAAAGACACTGGAAGAAAATATTCATGCTGTGATTGGAGAAACCACAGAATACCAAATTTCAGAGATTAATACCCTACTAGATGAAAAACAAAAAGAACTAATCAAGCTGGCCAATAAAGGTCAAGATTATGAATACCTGGTAGATGAGATCGATGAGATGCGAGATAAGCGTCAGACTCTTTTAGTAGAAGATGCCTCCCTCAGTGGCGAGAACGAGCGCATCAATGAGTTGATTGAATTTATCCGCAAGAACAAATTCCGCACCTTAGAATATGATGATAAGCTTGTAAGGAAGATAATCCAGAACGTTAAGGTCTATGAAGACCACTTCGTCATAGCCTTCAAACCAGGTATCGAAATGGAAATATGAAAACCAGAAGTAAATAGCCCATGACTCTGAAGTAGAGTTGTGGGTTTTCTTTTAATTGCTGATTATAATAATATTTTAATGACTATTGCATTTATCAACCAAATGGTTTATGTTATTCTTAGCATAAACTTGGAGGTGCTGTATGACTACGGCAGAAATGATTAAAGAACTGTGTGAGCAAATGAATATAAGTGTTTCCGAACTTGCTAGACGTATTGGCCAGACTCCACAGAATTTCAATAAAAAATTACAACGAGAAACAGTAACCTTGGATGAGTTGAAGGCCATTGCTGATGTGCTAGGTGTCAAGTTTGTGCAGGCATTTATTTTACCAGATGGAGATGAAATAAAAATATCTAACGAATAAAGGAGGATGTTTATATGGTAGGTAATGTTATTCAAATAGTAACAGAGAAATTATCATCTTTGCCTTTTATAGAAGGCATTGTATTAGGGGGCTCACGTGCAAGAAGCACCCATACAGAAAATTCTGATATAGATATCGGAATCTATTACAATTCAGACTCATTTGACCTGACAGCGATTAATCAAATTGCTACAGAGTTGGATGATGAGAATAGAAACAACCTTGTTGTACCTCCCGGAGCGTGGGGTGATTGGGTTAATGGCGGTGGATGGTTAGTTATAAACGGGTGTCATGTTGACTTGATATTACGTGATATAAAACGGGTGGAACAAATAATCAAAGATACGGAGCAAGGAATTGTTACTGCCAATTATCAGACCGGGCATCCCCATGGTTATATAAGTGCTATGTATCGTGGAGAATTAGCGATTAGTAAAATACTATATGCTAAGAACGAAAGCTTATGCGAATTAAAAAAGCAGGCAGAAATTTACCCTACTGCTCTAAAGAAAAGCTTGATGAACTTTTTTATATTTGAAGCTGAATTCTCTTTAATGTTTGTAAAAGCAAATGCGGGGGCAGAGGATAAATATTATATTGCAGGCCATGTTTTTCGTATTATTTCATGCTTAAATCAAGTACTATTTGCATGTAATAATGCTTATTGCATTAACGAAAAGAAAGCTATAAAACTGCTTGAAACTTTTGAATATAAACCTGAAAAATATGCCGAAAGAGTTAATCATATTTTTGAAGTACTCGGTCTTTCTCTTTTTGAATGCTACGACATGACCGAGAAACTTTATAAAGAAGTGAATGAAATTGTATCGGAGATAAATAACTTTTTAAACGAGGAGAGTTCAGATGAAAGAAAACAAATATGATGATAATATATTTTTTCAAAAATACAGTCAAATGAGTCGCTCGCAGAAAGGACTGGCTGGTGCGGGAGAATGGGAGACTTTGAAAAAGATGCTACCTGATTTTAAGGGTAAGCGTGTGCTTGATTTAGGATGCGGCTATGGATGGCACTGTATATATGCGATGGAAAACGGTGCTTCCTCTGTAGTAGGTGTTGATATTTCTCATAAAATGCTCGAAGTAGCAAAAGGAAAAACCCATTTTCCACAGATTGAATATGAATGCTGTGCCATAGAAGATGTGGATTTCCCAGAGGAGAGCTTTGATGTAATACTAAGTTCGCTTGCGTTTCATTATGTAGCAGACTATGAGAATTTAATAAAAAAGATATATAGGATGCTGAAGGCTGGTGGCAATTTAGTTTTTACAGTTGAACATCCTGTTTTTACTGCTCATGGAACACAAGACTGGTATTATAACGAAAAAGGAGAAATACTGCATTTCCCGGTGGACAATTATTATTATGAGGGCAAACGGACAGCTATGTTTTTGGAAGAAAAGGTTACAAAATATCATAGAACACTGACCACATATCTAAATACACTGCTTTCAAATAGTTTTATAATAAATCAGATTGTGGAGCCACAGCCGCCAGAGAACATGATGGATATTCCGGGGATGGCGGATGAAATGCGACGCCCAATGATGCTGATTGTATCGGCAAAAAAGAAGATGTAATAATATAGAAAAAATAAACGAGGAGTATGTAAATGAGATCAGAAAAAGAAATGATGGATTTAGTACTTTCTTTAGCAGAACAGGATGAACGTATTCGAATTGTGACCCTTGAGGGGTCACGCGCAAATATTAATATACCTAAAGATGAATTTCAGGATTATGATATTACATATTTTGTAAGTGATATAGAACCGTTTATATCTAATGATGACTGGCTTAATCAATTTGGGAATATAATAATGATGCAAAAGCCGGAGGATATGGAATTATTCCCACCTGAAGAAAAGGGATTTTCCTATCTTATGCTATTTGATGATTACAATAAAATTGATCTTACCTTATTGCCCTTGGAAGAGTTAGATAATTACCTAAAGGGCGATAAATTAATAAAGGTTCTAATTGATAAAGATTGTAGAATTAAAAGGGACATAGTTCCGACTGATATAGATTATCATGTAAGAAAGCCAAGCGCAAGGGAGTATGATGATTGCTGCAATGAATTTTGGAATGTAACACCTTATGTTATTAAAGGATTGTGCCGTAAGGAAATTTTATTTGCTATTGATCATTTTAATCAGATTGTTCGCCATGAGCTGCTGAGAATGATATCATGGAAGGTCGGCATCGAAACAGGCTTTAAATTAAGTGTAGGCAAGAACTATAAGTTTATTGAAAGGTATATATCCGAGGATTTGTGGGAGAAACTTTTGTCCACCTACCGGATGGATTCCTATGAAAACATATGGGAAGCATTATTTCTATGCCATCAATTGTTCAGGGCGGTATCCGGTGAGGTGGCGGAAAGGCTTCATTATGCCTATCCGGAGTATGATAGGAATATAACAAAATATACCAGGGACATGTATAAAAAATACACTGGTAAAACCGGCTGCCTGGATAGCACATATGCCGCTGATATAGAAGAGAGGCGGGAACAGTGATTACAGAAATGAAAGCAGGGCACCTGAAAGATATCGATAAACCCAGCGAACCATTTGAGGTGATAGGTAAGATTATACCGAGGTATGAAAACGAGAATTGGACCTTTACAGAATTACTCTATGAAGCGCCATATTTAAAAAGCTACCAAGACGAAGAGGATGAAGAGGATGAGGAGGCAGATTGCCTTGAATATATTGACAATACTGATAAGATAATATATCTTTACTACCAAGACGATAAATGCGTCGGAAAAGTTAAACTGCGAAAAAATTGGAACCGGTACGCTTATATAGAAGATATCGCCGTATGTAAGGATTTCAGGGGGCAAGGCATAGGCAGCGCGCTTATCAATATATCTATAGAATGGGCAAAGCATAAAAACTTGCATGGACTAATGCTTGAAACCCAGGACAATAACCTTATAGCTTGTAAATTCTATCATAATTGTGGTTTCAAAATCGGCTCCGTCGATACTATGTTATACGCCAACTTTGAAAACAACTTTGAAAAAGCTGTTTTCTGGTATTTAAGGTTTTAGAATGCAAGGAACAGTGAATTGGAGTTCGTCTTGTTATAATTAGCTTCTTGGGGTATCTTTAAATACTGTAGAAAAGAGGAAGGAAATAATAAATGGCTAAAATGAGAATATCACCGGAATTGAAAAAACTGATCGAAAAATACCGCTGCGTAAAAGATACGGAAGGAATGTCTCCTGCTAAGGTATATAAGCTGGTGGGAGAAAATGAAAACCTATATTTAAAAATGACGGACAGCCGGTATAAAGGGACCACCTATGATGTGGAACGGGAAAAGGACATGATGCTATGGCTGGAAGGAAAGCTGCCTGTTCCAAAGGTCCTGCACTTTGAACGGCATGATGGCTGGAGCAATCTGCTCATGAGTGAGGCCGATGGCGTCCTTTGCTCGGAAGAGTATGAAGATGAACAAAGCCCTGAAAAGATTATCGAGCTGTATGCGGAGTGCATCAGGCTCTTTCACTCCATCGACATATCGGATTGTCCCTATACGAATAGCTTAGACAGCCGCTTAGCCGAATTGGATTACTTACTGAATAACGATCTGGCCGATGTGGATTGCGAAAACTGGGAAGAAGACACTCCATTTAAAGATCCGCGCGAGCTGTATGATTTTTTAAAGACGGAAAAGCCCGAAGAGGAACTTGTCTTTTCCCACGGCGACCTGGGAGACAGCAACATCTTTGTGAAAGATGGCAAAGTAAGTGGCTTTATTGATCTTGGGAGAAGCGGCAGGGCGGACAAGTGGTATGACATTGCCTTCTGCGTCCGGTCGATCAGGGAGGATATCGGGGAAGAACAGTATGTCGAGCTATTTTTTGACTTACTGGGGATCAAGCCTGATTGGGAGAAAATAAAATATTATATTTTACTGGATGAATTGTTTTAGTACCTAGATTTAGATGTCTAAAAAGCTTTAACTACAAGCTTTTTAGACATCTAATCTTTTCTGAAGTACATCCGCAACTGTCCATACTCTGATGTTTTATATCTTTTCTAAAAGTTCGCTAGATAGAGTTCTATATTAGAGATGTAAAGAGTTTTGGTGAAGAGGTTTGTGAGTATGGCTTTTATAACCAGGGTGCAATGAGAAGCACTAACAGCAGCTAGCTTAAGAACGCATAGGATATACTTTTTATGGAAGTCACAGAGGAGGAATAAAATTTGAACAGGATTAACAGAGTAACCTCTATTCTTATTCAGCTGCAATCAAAAAAAATAATTCCTGCCAAAGAAATTGCACAGCGATTTAATATAAGCTTAAGGACAGTTTACAGAGATATCCGGACACTTGAAGAAGCCGGAATACCAATTGGATCTGAGGCCGGAAAAGGATATTTTCTTGTAGAGGGCTTCCTACTTCCGCCGGTAATGTTTACAGCGGCGGAAGTGGGTGCATTGATTACAGCAGGGAAATTTTTAAATTGCCATGGAGATGAATCATTTATAAAGGATTTTGATTCAGCTATGTATAAAATCAAATCTATTTTGAAGCATGGTGAAAAAAACTATGCACAGGAGTTGGAGAACAGTATTAACGTGTACAGCACATCTGGACAGAAAAATACATTGGCGGATAACGTTATTGCAGCAATTCAGACTGCAATCTGCAATAAAAGGGTAATATCAATTCAATATCCTGCATCAGGAGGGCAAGAACCGGAAAGCAGAATGATAGAGCCTATATCACTGGGGTTTTATGAACAGAACTGGTACTTAATCGGTTTTGCAGGCTAAGAAATGAATATAGGAATTTTCGTGTGGATCGGATTAAAAGCATTTGCATAGAAGAAGAGCTCTGTCAAAGCCATGATGGCTCTTTGGAACAAATATTAAAACAAATGCTTTCATATAAAAAACTATATGCCCTACAATGCCGTTGTAAAAATTGGGGAAAAGGGATATATTGATTTTATATCTTTCTCAAAATAAATATAAAAGCCCTTTAAAGAGGGCTTTTATATATTAATCACAAATCACTTATCACAAATCACAAGTGATTAATCACAAATCACTTGTGATTTGTGATTCTTAATGATACAATATTACTATACAAAAAAAGAATGGGGCGTAGTTATGGAGAAGGAAAAACTAAAAATACTTGAAGAATTAAGACGTATTTTAAACAATAAAAATGAAGCAATTATTATCTTGAATAATTACTTTAAAGGTGGTGTTGGAAAGTCCAAATTATCGACTATGTTTGCTTACTTGACAGACAAATTGAATTTAAAAGTTTTAATGATCGATAAGGACTTACAGGCAACATTGACAAAAGACTTAGCAAAAACTTTTGAGGTAGAATTGCCACGTGTCAATTTTTATGAAGGCTTGAAAAATGGAAACTTGGCTTCTTCTATTATTCATTTGACTGATAATTTAGACTTGATCCCTGGCACGTTTGATTTGATGTTACTGCCAAAATTAACTCGCTCATGGACGTTTGAAAATGAAAGTAGATTGCTTGCTACTCTTTTAGCACCTTTAAAAAGTGACTATGATCTTATTATTATTGATACTGTACCAACGCCAAGCGTTTATACAAATAATGCAATCGTGGCGAGTGATTACGTTATGATCCCTTTACAAGCAGAAGAAGAAAGTACAAACAACATTCAAAACTATATTTCCTATTTGATTGATTTGCAAGAACAGTTTAACCCTGGACTAGATATGATTGGTTTTGTTCCTTATTTAGTTGATACGGACAGCGCAACGATAAAATCAAACCTGGAAGAACTGTACAAAGAACATAAAGAGGATAATTTGGTTTTCCGAAATATTATCAAGCGAAGTAATAAAGTAAGTACTTGGTCTAAAAATGGCATTACAGAACACAAAGGCTATGACAAAAAAGTTTTGTCTATGTATGAGAACGTATTTTTTGAAATGATTGAGCGAATCATTCAATTAGAAAATGAAAAAGAATAGAATCACAAATCACAAGTGATTAATCACAAATCACTTGTGATTTGTGATAGGTGATGATAAAATAAATAGTAAGAAGAAATAGAAAGAAGTGAGCGATCGTGGGAAATTTAGGCGCACAAAAAGCAAAACGAAATGATACGCCAATCAGCGCAAAAAAAGATATAATGGGGGATAAGACGGTTCGTGTTCGTGCCGACTTGCACCATATCATAAAAATCGAAACAGCAAAGAATGGCGGAAACGTAAAAGAAGTTATGGATCAAGCCTTAGAAGAATATATACGGAAATATTTACCTGACAAACTTTAAAAGGAGTGAAAATGAAATGGCAGTTACGTATGAAAAAACATTTGAAATAGAGATCATTAACGAATTATCGGCAAGCGTTTATAATCGAGTATTAAACTATGTTTTGAACCATGAATTAAATAAAAATGACTCTCAATTATTGGAAGTCAATTTATTAAACCAATTAAAGCTTGCAAAACGTGTAAATCTTTTTGATTATTCTTTAGAAGAATTACAAGCCGTTCATGAGTATTGGCGGTCAATGAATCGTTACTCAAAACAAGTTTTGAATAAAGAGAAAGTGGCTTAATATGGCAAATATAGTCAATTTTACTGACAAACAATTTGAGAATCGCTTAAATGATAATTTAGAAGAATTGATTCAAGGAAAAAAAGCGGTTGAATCGCCAACCGCTTTTTTACTTGGTGGGCAACCAGGGTCAGGGAAAACCAGTTTGCGATCAGCAATTTTTGAAGAAACACAAGGGAATGTTATTGTCATTGATAATGATACCTTTAAACAACAGCACCCTAATTTTGATGAACTAGCGAAACTTTATGAGAAAGACGTAGTAAAACACGTCACCCCTTATTCTAATCGCATGACAGAAGCGATCATAAGCCGTTTGAGCGATCAAGGCTATAATTTAGTGATTGAAGGTACAGGACGAACAACAGACGTTCCTATTCAAACCGCAACAATGCTTCAAGCCAAAGGTTATGAAACAAAAATGTATGTCATGGCAGTACCTAAAATCAACTCATATTTAGGAACAATTGAACGATATGAAACCATGTATGCAGATGATCCAATGACAGCCAGGGCAACACCAAAACAAGCGCATGATATTGTTGTCAAAAACTTACCGACCAATTTAGAAACCCTTCATAAAACGGGCTTATTTAGCGATATAAGGCTTTACAATAGAGAAGGAGTGAAACTCTATTCAAGCTTAGAAACACCTTCCACTAGTCCGAAAGAGACCTTAGAAAGAGAATTAAATCGTAAAGTATCAGGGAAAGAAATTCAACCGAGTTTGGAGAGAATAGAGCAAAAAATGGTTCAAAATCAACACCAAGAAACCCCTGAATTTAAAGCAATTCAACAAAAAATGGAAAGCTTGCAGCCACCTACACCACCAATACCCAAAACACCTAAACTTCCAGGACTTTAAACCTTAAAAAAGTAAAAGAGTAGTTACCAAAAAAACGGTAACTACTCTTTTTTTATAAAAACATTTCCTCATGTTTTAAAAGCTGATCGAGAAATAAAGCACACAACGGTATTCTTTCTTTTTTCAGTTGGTACATTTTGCAGTCTGTAACGTGTCATTTACTGTTTGTTACCTTAACATATCCATTCGAAAACACAAGGATATATAAACGAGCAAGCTCGCCCTTGTGTTTTCTTTGTGTCTATGTTGCGTACTCGTCACAGCAAACGACACGAACACACTGGCGAAAATGAACCAACAAAACGAAAAAAGGAAGGAGCGTACACTGTAATTTATTTCTAGCTTTTAAAACATGAGGAAAACAGCTTCACTTCCTCAAACGCCTAACAAAAATGGTTGTCAAAAAACTAAAAATCAAAAAGAAAAGGAATGATAAAAATGAAATACATTAAAAACGTTGAAACATTGGAAGAATTGAAAAAAGCCTACAAAAAGTTAGCTTTGAAGTTACACCCCGATTGTGGAGGGAATGAAGAAGAAATGAAAACTTTGAACAATGAATATGACGAACTGTTTAGCAAACTTAAAAACACTCATAAGAATAAAGACGGTGAAACTTACACCAAAGAAACAACAGAAACACCCGAACAGTTTAAGGATATTATTAATAAATTGTTCAATCTAAAAATGGACGGCGTAGCAATCGAAGTAGTAGGAACATTTATATGACTAACAGGTAATACAAAACCATATAAAGAAGATATAAAAGCCCTAGAATTCCGATATTCACCTAAAAAATATGCTTGGTATAAAGCCCCTAAAGATTACAAAAAAAGAAGCCGACTACGATCAATCTGTGAGAAGCGGCTGTCTCTGAGACAATTGCATCACATTTTAGTTGTGAATATGTATCTCAAATACACCTAGCAGATGAATCGATTCTGATTTGTATGCATACATTTTATTTTTTTGTGGATTCGGCGAGTATTTCTTCTTTTGTTGTTCGTAAAACTATTGTCTCGGAGCGATTCCTTTTACCAACAGCTCAGTCCATTCCGCTGTATAAGGCAGGATTTTCTCATAAATCTGCGGATTAGAGATGCCTTCGATCATGGCTTGAAAATACAACATCAAAAATTCATCTGAATATTTTAAATCGACTTTTCCTTCTTTACGCCCGCGATGGAATAGATCCAACATAATGCCAAAACTTTGCTTTGTATAAGCTTCCATCATTCGGGTAAAGCCGCTGTCTTCTTTTTTAGTGTAATAGCTCATTAAATCTAAGTAAAATTGTTTATTGATTTTTTCGAGGTAATCGATTTTATTTTGACTCATGGCGATCAAAGTTTCTTCAAATGATGCATTTTTCTCCATGATTTTTTTAGCTTTTTCCCCCATTTCATCCATTGACCGGATAAAGACTTCATGAATGAGCTTTTCTTTGCTGCCAAAATATTTAAAAATAGAAGTTTTTCCTACATTGGCCTGTTTGGCCACAGCATCGATCGTTAAATTCTCGATTCCCGTATCTGTATTCATCAGATCAAAAGCAGCTCGTAAAACTTTTTTCTTTTTTTCTTCTGTTCTTCGTTCAAAACCATCCATTAAAAATGCCTACTTTCTATAAAAAAAGAACTTTTTGTTTATTGTAGTTTAAAACTAACTTCGTATATATTATATAGGAAAGAATACGAACTAACAATGGAATTATAGGTTTAAATTTAAAATTATTTTTATTGACTGTTAAAATAAAAAAGAATATTATTGGAGTTGTAAAAGAATTTTGGTTTGAAACAAAGTATAAAGGGGTGTTTTATGAACGATACATATTGTATTAGTTCATAAAAAAGGTGCGTTTTGTTCAGACTGGAAAGCTCGTTATAAAATCATGTCAAAAGAAAAAGGAGTTATGTACCATGACAGAAATTGTAAAAGTACAAGGCTTGCAAAAAAAATTTGGTAAATTCCAGGCGTTGAAAGATGTCTCATTCACAGTAAACGCCGGTGAAGTTGTTGGTTTTATCGGACCAAATGGAGCAGGAAAGTCAACGACGATCCGTACACTGCTAGGAATCATCAACCGAGACGAAGGAGATGTCCAAATATTCGGAAAAGATGTTTGGAAAGATAGTCTAGAAATCCATAAACGAATTTCGTATGTTCCTGGAGATGTTGCTCTTTGGGGCAGCCTGACTGGTGGGGAGATCATTGATCTATTTATCAAACTTCATGGCGGCGGGAGCAAAGCAAAGCGCGATTATTTAATCAAACGATTTGAACTTGATCCAAAGAAAAAAGCCAAAGGTTACTCTAAAGGAAATCGTCAAAAAGTCGGTTTGATTGCTGCACTTTCAGTTGAATCTGATCTGTATATTTTAGATGAACCGACTTCAGGACTAGATCCATTGATGGAAGCAGTATTCCAAGAAGAAGTAGAAAAAATCAAAAATGATGGCAAAGCGATTCTATTATCTTCACATATTTTAAGTGAAGTTGAACGATTAGCAGATAAAGTAGCAATCATTCGACGTGGAGAAGTAGTTGAAACAGGTACATTAGATGAATTGCGTCATTTGACTCGCTCAACAGTTACATTGGTGACAAAAGGCGATATTGAGAAACTTGCGACGCTCTCTGGCGTGCATGATTTTGTTCAAAAAGACGGCAAAGCGACTTTTTCTGCTGACAATGGAGCGATAAATACGATTCTGACCGAGGCAACCAAATTAGGTGTGACAAAAATCGAATCTGTACCGCCAACGCTTGAAGATTTATTCATGCGTCACTACGAAGGCTGATTGTCGGAACGGAGGAAAAGAAAATGAATGAAAAATTTGCGCGTTGGAACGTATTGTTCATTCAATACGTGAAACGCGATTGGAAAAAAATAATTGTTTGGGTTTTAGGTTTGGGTTTGTTCTCAGGAGCATATGTACCAGCATTTGAAGAGATTGCTAAAGGACAAGGTCTTTTAGGGATGTTTGAAACGATGCAAAATCCAGCGATGATCTCGATGGTTGGACCTACACCAATCAAAATAGGTACGGATTATACTTTAGGAGCGATGTATGCTCAAGAGATGTTGCTGTTTTGCGGATTGTTCGCAATGATTATCTCAGCACTTCATGTGGTGAGCCACACGCGAAAAGAAGAAGAATTAGGTTTGACTGAATTGGTTCGCTCATTTCGAGTAGGACGACAAGCCAATTCATTAGCTGTTATCAGTGAGATGCTGTTGATCAATCTTTTATTAGGTCTTTTAATCGGCGGACTCATGATGAGTTTTGGTGTAAAAACGATTGATGCCGAAGGAGCTTTCTTGTTCGGAGGATCAATTGCATTGGCGGGAATTATCGGTGGTGTATTGGCACTTGTGATGTCGCAGATTATGGCGACTTCTACTGGAGCAACCGGCTCGACATTAAGTCTTATAGGACTTTTGTATATCGTGCGCGCTGGAACAGATGTGTCTAATCTTGATCTATCAATGTTCAATCCAATGGGATGGATTTACTTGACCTATCCTTTCACAAAAAATAACTGGCTACCATTATTATTTGCTTTGATTTTTAGTCTTGTTTTTACCGTACTTGCGTTTGTGTTGGAAGAACATCGCGACATGGGCGCAGGTTATCTTCCTGAACGAGAAGGACGTGCGACGGCGAAGAAATCACTACTTTCTGTACCTGGTTTGTTTTTCAAGATTAATAAAGGAGTAATGATTGGTTGGCTGATCGCATTTGTGGTTATGGGAGCTGCGTATGGCTCCATTTATGGAGACATGCAAGTCTTTCTTGGCGGAAATGAACTGATGAAACAAATGTTCACTCAATCTGGCGTTTCCATTGAAGAATCCTTTACGGCAACGATCATGATGGTAATGATTGGATTAGTCACAATCTTGCCAATCGCGGTGGTCAATAAATTATTTGCAGAAGAAACAAGACTGCATCTGAGTCAACTGTATGTAACGAAGATTACGCGAGGCCAATTATATTGGACAACGATATTTTTAGCTATTTTTGCTGGAGTCGTAGGCATTGGCTTAGCATCAGCGGGATTAGGTGGAACGGCGATTTCTGCGATGAAAAATGAATCGACTATGGATCTGACCGATTTCTTAGCTGCTGGATACAATTTTCTCCCTTCCATCTTATTTTATATTGGTTTGGCTGCTTTAGCGTTAGGCTGGTTGCCAAAATTTGGAAAAGTAATCTATGCTTATCTAGGCTATTCCTTTGCTTTGAATTATTTCGGCGGAATCTTAGATTTGCCGGATTGGTTCTCAAAAACGGCGATTCAAAGTTGGATTCCACGCTTACCGATGGAAGAATTTGATGGAACGATTTTTGCAGTAATTACTGTTATCAGTATCGTCTTCTTATTTGTCGGCTATTTAGGATACAAACGCCGTGATATGGTAGAAGGCGCTTAAAAATTGAATTTCTAAAAAACCGTTCAGATTTACGAAAGTCGATTTGAGCGGTTTTTTTATGGCTTCAATTGTCAAATTAAGTGCAACGATTCATTAAAAAATACTTCATAAGGGGTTTTCCAATTTAGACATTTCCGTGGTCGCGTGTTTAATTTATTCGCCCATTCTTGAATTTGACTATTGAAAATACCTGAAATATCTTCACCTTTGGGTGAATATTCTCGTAATAAACCATTAGTATTTTCGTTTGTACAACGTTGCCATGGGGCATGTGGATCTGGAAAATACACTTTAGTGCCATTTAATTCTAGCGTTATTCGACTATGTTGGGAGAATTCTTTTCCTCTATCGGGTGTAACGGTTTTACATTTATCTTCTCCTACATTTCTTATTAGATTGATCATACAATCAACCACATTTTTAGAGATTTTCTTTTCAACCTTACCAAGTAGGGAGAAACGAGATCTACGATCGACTAGAGTTACAATACGAGCCCTACCTGTTTTACCGGCTACAGTATCAGCTTCCCAATGACCAATCTCAAGGCGCTCATTGGCAGCAGATGGCCTTTCATGGATCGTATTGTATGCAGATGATCCAATGACAGCTAGGGCAACACCAAAACAAGCGCATGATATTGTTGTCAAAAACTTGCCGACCAATTTAGAAACCCTTCATAAAACGGGCTTATTTAGCGATATAAGGCTATATAACAGAGAAGGAGTGAAACTCTATTCAAGCTTAGAAACGCCTTCCATTAGTCCGAAAGAGACCTTAGAAAGAGAATTAAATCGTAAGTATCAGGGAAAGAAATTCAACCGACTTTGGAGAGAATAGAGCAAAAAATGGTTCAAAATCAACACCAAGAAGCCCCTGAATTTAAAGCAATTCAACAAAAATTGGAAAGCTTGCAGCGACCTACACCACCAATACCCAAGACACCTAAACTTCCAGGACTTTAAACATTAAAAAAGGAAAAGAGTAGTTACCAAAAAACGGTAACTACTCTTTTTTTATAAAAACATTTCCTCATGTTTTAAAAGCTGATCGAGAAATAAAGCACACAACGGTATTCTTTCTTTTTTCAGTTGGTACATTTTGCAGTCTGTAACGTGTCATTTACTGTTTGTTACCTTAACATATCCATTCGAAAACACAAGGATATATAAACGAGCAAGCTCGCCCTTGTGTTTTCTTTGTGTCTATGTTGCGTACTCGTCACAGCAAACGACACGAACACACTGGCGAAAATGAACCAACAAAACGAAAAAAGAAAGGAGCGTACACTGTAATTTATTTCTAGCTTTTAAAACATGAGGAAAACAGCTTCACTTCCTCAAACGCCTAACAAAAATGGTTGTCAAAAAACTAAAAATCAAAAAAAGAAAAGAGGAAAAGAAAATGGAAAAAACAAAAAAATTACAATTAGAAGATTTTACAGAAAATGGGTTTTATGGAACACAAGAACAGCAATATCTAAAAGCTCAAGTAAGAGAAGAGCTAAAAGAGCAAGGCTTTATCATAGATAGCAGTTTTGAGGGCGATTTTAAAACATGGATAGGTGTATACGCAAGACCAAAAGATAAACCGACCTACTTAGACCCTCAAAACGATAAAGAAGCAGAAGAACAAGAGCAATATTCTATTAACGGCTTTAAACAAGATTTTAGCGAATGGTTTGAGTGGGAAATAAAAAATTTGAAAATTAAAGAAATGTAAAAAAAAAGCCTAGCAAAAAAAGTAAGTAGTTCAGTTTTGGAGTACAAAATGACAAAATGTACTTCAAAATGGACTACTTTTTTCATTTTAACTTACATACCAAATTACATACAAAATGATTTATAAAATGCAATTGAAAATGATAATTGAATGAAA
>OVXK01000172.1_pt1 | contig 21717 bp, 17 predicted proteins | sample 1732021 | NCBI WGS metagenome assembly OVXK01 (sample SAMEA4413051, study PRJEB24355) | metagenome | biome: human; feature: gut; material: faeces | place: United Kingdom | collected 2010 | reverse complement strand
GCAATAATAATCCAAATCATATTTTTATTCCTTTCTTGTACTGAAAAAGAGTCAATTAACCTCTCTTTCAAGTATCTTTGATAGTCTCAGTATATCAAATTTTCAGATAAAAGTGGTAAAATGTGAGTCGTTTTACAAAAAAACTGGACAAGATGTCCAGCTTTTGTATTACTCTTTAGACGTGTGTCGTTTACCTTGGGCTAGGGCATCTGCTTCTGTCATTGTAACGACATTTGTTTTCTTGGTATTTTTTGGCATAGATAAAAAACACCCATTTTAATGGATGCTTCTTACCTACTATTTACCTGCTTTTTTACCTTGTTTTGTAAGGTAAACTGTAGATATACTTAGTGCTGCAGCAACTCCGACAAGAAGGAAGACCGTTGTCGTATTAGACTTACCTTTTTCTTTTGAAGTGCTAGCTTGGCTTTCAGAACTCTTGGCCACCTGTTTTGCCTCAGTTGCTTTATCAATACGAGCGACATTCTTAGGTGTGTCATCCTTCTTGCTTTCCGCCAATTCTGACAAATCACTGCTAATCTCTTTGGCAACACCTTCAGAGCTTGTAAGTGATGCCGCTTCTGAGGCTAATGTTTCAGAGGCCATAACCGCCATAACTTTACTTGCAATCATATCCACAGACTTCTCATTCAAAAGAGAATTATAGCGAATAGCTTCTGAGGCGAGCTGACTGCTTGTTACAGAGATTTTTAGGTCATTGTTATAAGCGACCTGACTATTTGGTGAGATGCTGACAACTTCAGATCTACGTGCTATTGTTGGAGATTCAGAAACTTTGACATCAACCTGACTTGTTGAACCTTTTTCAATAACTTCTGAAGAAACCTCACTTATCGGATCTTTTTGTGTGCTTTCTGAAGTTGGAGATTTCTCTGGGCTATCAGAAGTAATTGCTACGTCAACCTGACTAGTAGATGAAGCTACTGAAGTTTCCTCATTCTTTGGTGACTCAGAGGCTGGAGCGGTTGAGCTTGCCTCACTATTTGGTGTTTCTGAAACTGATGTCTCAGAGATCACTTCACTGTTAGATACTTCAGAAACTGGAGTGCTTGAACCTACCTCACTCTTTGGTGTTTCTGATGCTGAAGTTTCAGAAATTACTTCACTAGTTGATGCTTCAGAAACTGGAGTGCTTGAACCTACCTCACTCTTTGGTGTTTCTGAAACTGAAGTCTCGGAAATTACCTCACTGTTAGATACTTCGGAAACTGGGTCTGTTGAACTTTCCTCACTAGTCAATGCTTCGGAAACTGGGGCGCTTGAAGTTGCTTCACTTTTCGGTATTTCTGATGCTGAAGTTTCAGAAATTACTTCACTAGTTGAGGCTTCAGAAACTGGAGTGCTTGAACCTGCCTCACTCTTCGGTGCTTCAGAAACTGAAGTTTCAGAAATTACTTCACTAGTTGAGGCTTCAGAAACTGGAGTGCTTGAACCTGCCTCACTCTTCGGTGCTTCAGAAACTGAAGTCTCGGAAATTACTTCACTGTTTGATACTTCAGAAACTGGAGTACTTGAACTTGCCTCACTCTTTGGTGTTTCTGATGCTGAAGTCTCAGAAACTACTTCACTAGTTGATGCTTCAGAAACTGGAGTACTTGAACCTGCCTCACTCTTTGGTGTTTCTGAAACTGAAGACTCTGAGATCACTTCACTAGTTGATGCTTCAGAAACTGGAGTGCTTGAACTTGCTTCACTCTTCAGTGCTTCAGAAACTGAAGTCTCGGAGACTGGATTATTGACAGGCTTTGGTTCAGGTTTTGTTGGAGAAACTGCTGAGACAGCCCCAACAATCGTCGCCTTATTGTCAATCGTATTATTAGATAAACGGATTTCTCCATTACCATTGTCACCCATCTCAAAGTTTTTGGTAATCACCGGCTCAGCCAAGGTATTCAATAGTTTATTATCATAGACATCGACATTCTTGATTGTTCCACGAACTTGTTGGAAATCAATGGCACCACGATGGAGCTTATAGAGGTCATTAGTTGTCCCTGAACGTAGAATGGTATTGTCATGAATCTTAATTCCAGAATCATTGAGGTCAAAATTGTGACCTGCAAAGACAGTGTTTACACGGATACCTGCTCCAGCAAAGACGTCCTTAATGAGGTTTCCTGAAATCTCATGCCCCTTACCACCAAAAATACCGATACCAGCAGCACGCCAACCTGATTCAATGGTGTTGTTAAGGAATTTATTATTTTCCTCAGCTGCGGCATTTGTCCCATCTGAAATACTTGACCAGATAGCCAAACCATCATCACCATTCCCACGGATATTAGAGTTTTTTACTGTTGAATTCTTGGTTCCTTGAGCAAAGTTAATACCATCAGCCAAGTTATTACGGATACGAGCATTTTCAACGACAAGACCATCCGTGTACTTCATATTTCCCGTTTGGTCATAGTCTCCAATCCACATACCAACTTCAAAATGTTGAACCCAGATGTCATGAATTTTCGAATCCTTGCCAAGTGTTCCCGAAATAGCCTTGTACTGTGCATCCTCGTTATAACGAGAGGTCAAGTTGGAATCCATATAAAGATTGCTCAACTCGATACCATTACTATTATGACCGAAGACAATCCCACCACCATAGCGTTTATCACTTGTGAAGTGCAGTTGTGTATGCCAAACACCAGCACCTGAAATCTTTAGATTATCGGCTTCGATATTAACTTGTTTGTCGAAATTGAAACGTCCCTCTGGAATATAGACAGATTTTCCGCTGGCTTTAGCTTCTTCAACAGCCGCAAGTAAGGCAGCTGTGTCATCACTATCATCATTGGCAGATGCACCCTTATCCACAATACTGATACTATTTTCACCTTGGGCAACTGGCGCTGGAGCCTGTTCTAGCTCAATAAAATCAATACCATAAGGGACATTGTCATCTTTCTTCTTAACCAGAGAAATCTTATCACCAGATTTCAATTGGATGTCCTTGAGGAGAAGACGTGTCTCATCAAAACGGAAACGTGCACTTGATCCATCAATAGCTTGATCATACTCATGGTCACCTTTAAGGTACTGCCATGCTGAGTGAGATGACAAATCAAGATTACCGACACTTGAACCATTAACCTGCACATCCAACTGACCTGATGCACCATCAGGTATTGTATAACGCACATTCAAAGCATTGGCTGGCTCGGTAACATTGAAGGTAACTGCTGCATCTTTTTTAGGAAGCTCAACATAAGTTTGGTTAGTCGCTTCTACAGCTGTAGATTCCATGTCCGTTGACTGTTGAATTGTAGCTCCATTTTCGACAGTCGCATTTTCTGCTTCATGAGTCGTGTAAGGCATTTTGGCACCGTAGGCATCCGTGCTATACTCCTTGCCTTGAGCTTGATCCTCAGTCGCATTGGTTAAAACATTTGCTGAAGTTTCTTGAGTTTGAGGGTTGCTTGCCTCAACCAATTGATCAATGGTCGGAGTCTGTTCAGCTGCTTGAACAGTTGTTACCTGAGGATGAACTGGAGCAATATTAGCAGGCTGTGACGCTTGCACAGTCTCAACTGATGCTGGTTCGGAAGTCGCCACTTGTGCCCTTGAGGCTGTTTGAGGTGTCTGTGCCTGATTTGAGGCATCAGTCAAATCACCAATCGATTGTGCCTCATCAGCCTGAGCTGCTTGCCCATTGGCAAGAGCCATAAAGCCAATCAAAGCTGATGCTGCCCCAATGGAATATTTACGGATGCTGTACTTTGGTTTCGTTTTTCTTTCTTTAAACAAGTCTATTCTCCTGATACTTTTTTTCACAATCTCTCTATCTTAGGACCAAGCCGTCCTTTGAAAGAAAATAAAGATTCCCTCATATTAAATATTGTTAATAATGCTGTTGTTTTTCTTATTAAAAACAAACCAAAGTAAATTATAAGGGATGAAAAAGTAAAAAAAAAGGCTAGGCTATCCATTTTAACAAGGCCTTAACAAAATTGTCATATTAGAAAGTTCAGTCATTCACGTCTAAATTATAGTCTAAAAATGTCGCACAAAAAGGTGATTTCTTTCACGTGTAAGAAAGAAAAGACTCTAAATTTCCATAAAGGCTTATTTAGCAAGAGTTATCGGCCAAAACTATCAAAATGTTTTAAATCTGTTTTCTCAGATTTCTGTCAAACGTTTGACAGTCTTTTTTAATTTTACGCTTCAAAGTATTATTTTCCGAATGTTTTAGTATTACAAATGTTAAACACCCAAAAATAAAAAAAGAGACAATAATCTGTCTCTGATTTTTCAAAAAAATAACTAACCTAACTAGATTTTACGATAACATTGCCTCTAGTTCTTCAAGCGACAGACCAGTCACATCTGATACCACTTCTAGAGATAAGCCTTTTGAGAGCATCTTACGAATCAACTCTAAACGCTCCTCATGACGACCTCGTTCCAAACCTTCTTCACGCGCTTCATCAATTGCTGTCTCCATAGTCATGTCATAATTTTCTTGAATACGTATGCGTTCATCAATCATCGCCTTTTCCTCCTATCGGTTGGCTCTTACGATAACAAACCATCTAATTCTTCAAGCGATAGACCAGTCACATCTGAGACAACTTCTAGAGATAGGCCTTTTGACAGCATCTTACGAATCATTTCTAGTTGTCCCTCATAACGACCTCGCTCTAGTCCCTGCTCTAACCCTTTCTCTATACCTTCTTCACGCGCTTCATCAATTGCTGTTTCCATGGTCATGTCATAATTTTCTTGAATACGTATGCGTTCATCAATCATCGCCTTTTCCTCCTGTGTCCAGCTGGATGAATCCAGTAATGAATCGGCATGCGTGACCGCGTGACTAGGTGCCATTGAAAATGGGAGATTTCCAAAGAACTCTAGCCACTGCCGCCCTTCATCCCTAATATGCTTATCTTTATTATACTTATCCAACTCTAAAAAGGCAATCTGAAGAAGGTTCTGCTGTTTCCCATCCTTATAGTAAGCATTCAAAGGCCTCCCCGTCCTACTATTGGCCATCCAATAAGTATTAATCGGGGACTCCTCATCTGGCAACAAGGTCTTCTCCAAGATAGCAATACCATAGACCGGCTCCATCTGCTCATACATCTTATGCGTCTGCCCTTGTTGGCGTAATTGTTGCACATTTTCTACTAGCTGGTTAGCCAAATAATAATGAAAACGATTGAGAAAATAATGCTGCTTACGCACCTGAATCTCAATGATAACCTCAGTTCCATCATTCAACTTGGCTCGAACATCCACCGAGGTTGAAAAGAGCTCATCCTCATCAAAGTCCTTCTTATGAAGCTGTGTTCCCTCCAAAATCTGGGCATCCACAACATCCAAATCCAAAATATCTCGAATAAATGCCACCGTCACCTCAGGCAGGCTAAAAATCTTCTTAGCCATGATATCCAAGGTCGGTGAGACATGCTTATGTCTTTTTTCCATTTACATCTCCTCAATTAAAAATAGAGGGTTGGTCCCTCTACTTCAATTATTCGGAAAAAGTAAATGAAAGATGGCAACTACCCCTTAAATGCTTCCACAAAAGCCTTGAGTTCTTCGTCTGCTTCTTTGGTCGTTCCATGAAGCTGACCAAGCATGTCGAGAAGGGACGCTGTCTGACTTTCGATTGTCGCATTGGTCTGATTAATCTTAGCCACAATCTCAGTCAAGGGCTCCACTTCCTCTTCCTCAAAGGTATCCACATAGCGAGGAATATTAAGGTTGTAGTCATTTTCCACAATCTCTTCGAAGCTAGCCAGATGGGCAAACTTGTCCATATCCTCACGGCTCTTATAGGCATTGAGAATCTTCTCAATATGGGCATCCGTCATGATATTCTGGTTCTTGCCCTTATCAAACTCCTTAGAGGCATCGATAAAGTAAACATCACGATTGGTGCGGTTCTTTTTAAGAATGATAACCGTCGTTGGAATACTGGTGTTAAAGAAGATATTAGCAGGCAGACCAATAACCGTATCAATAGCACCCTCTTCTAACAAAGCCTTACGAATAGTCCCTTCAGCATTACCACGGAAGAGGACCCCGTGAGGTAGGACAATGGCCATAACACCATTGTCTTGTTTCAAGTGATAGTAACCATGCAAAAGGAAGGCAAAATCGGCCTTAGATTTAGGTGCTAGTTTCCCAAATGGTGAGAAGCGAGGATCATCCATGAAACCTGAGCTAGCAGACCACTTGGCTGAATAAGGTGGGTTCATGAGAACACCGTCAAAGTTAGTTGGCTCTTGGGTTGGCCAATCCTCATCCAATGTATCAGCGTTGTGTAAAAACTGATTTTCAATCGGCACACCATGCAGAATCATGTTCATACGTGCCAGGTTATAAGTTGAGGTATTGAGCTCCTGACCAAAGTAAACCACAGTCTGTGGTTGACGTGAATAGCGTTTGGCATTAAGCAAGAGCGATCCTGACCCCATAGTCGCATCGTAAAGGGTAAAACCTTGCTTGTCCTCACGTCCTGAAAAAGCAATCTGCGTCATAAGCTTGGCAACAGGTTGTGGCGTATAGAACTCACCAGCTTTTTTACCCGAATCCGTCGCAAACTGACCGATCAAGTACTCATAAGCATCCCCCAACATATCACCAGCATGACCTGCCACATCTAGGACTGCCAACTCTTTCATCACAGCCGCAACCGTCTGGTTTTGCTTTTGAGGAGTCGCTCCAAGTTTCTTAGAGTAGAGGTCAATGTCTTCAAAAAGGTTTTCATAAAGCTCGTCGCTCTGCTCAATATCACGGAAGCCCTGAGCCAAGTCCTCTAGCTGAAAGCTTCCATCGTTCACTCGCTCCACTAAAGCCGTAAAGGTCAAGTCAGGATGAATGGCATAGCTCATCTCATCAGTGATGACTGCTAAGAGATCCTCGTGAGTCTCCTCATCCTCGTAGTATTTACGATAGACTGCCAGTGCCTCTTCCAAGCTTTCTGTCTCTTCCTCCATGGTCTCTGCCACGAAAAAGAGCATCTTGTCCGACAAATACTTGTAAAAGACCATACCCAAGAGATAAGACTTGTAGTCGTTGGCATCCATCTTAGAGCGGAGCACGTCCGCTGAGTTCCACAGGGCTTGATAAAGCGACTGGGAGGTTTGTGTTGTTTCCATAGTAATTCTTTCTGATTTCTTTTAGACCTTTTCTTGTTCCAGTGGGACGACAGCGAGGGTCTTGCCCAGACTAGCTAAGACTTTCAAAACCGTGTCCAATTGAGGACTGGTCTTTCCTGTCTCCATCCGAGCGATGACCGGTTGACTGACCCCACTTAGTTCTTCTAGTTTCTTTTGGCTAATGCCCTTTTCATGCCGAGCCTCGATCAGCTCAGTCATAATCGCGACCCGCAGATCACTTTCCAGGATTTCTTCCTTAGTGAAGAGCTCTGCTCTCACATCCTTCCAATTGCTTCCGATGGCACTATTGTTCATCTCTTAGCCCTCTTTCTTTCAAATCTTGCAACTCCCGCTTGGCTTTCTCGATCTCTCGTCTGGGCGTCTTTTGCGTCTTTTTGACAAAATGATGCAGTAAGACAAAGCTCCCATCCAACCAAGCCACGAATAAAATCCGATTCCGCAAGGGCCTCAACTCCCAAATCTCCGCATCCAGATGCTTGATATAGGGGTGGCCAGCACGAGTTCCATGCTGGCTCAAAAGTTCAATATAGTCGTTGAGCTTGTTGAGTTTGAACCGGCAGTCCTTATTATCGCGACGAGCTAACTCCCTCATGTAGTCCAAGACCGGTTGATTCCCTTGTTTGTCCTTATAAAAATAAATAGCGTGCACAAAGCAACCTCTTTTCGAATTAATTATAACTCCAAAGTTATTAAAAGTAAATACTTTTAAGCTATTAAGAACTAAGGAGCACCCTTTGAAAGTTTCAAAGGGACTCACTTATACTATTCGAAAAAGGATGTGCTGAGGAATGCTGATAAGGATCTTTTTTGAAGGTTAGATAAACATATCTTGTAAGAGTTTTTTTTATAACTTAGAAATTTAAAAATGAAATTTTAGTCTATTTTTTCTTTCTTTTAAGCTTTCTTGTGCCTGCTTCAACCTTATCAGCATTTTTCTTAGTTTCTAATTTTTCATTAAATACTGTTTTATCAATAATTGTCTTGATTAAATTATCAAGTTCTGTTCCTTCTGAATAATCTGCTGGCACAAAATAATCAATACGACTATCACGAGTCATTTTGTGAACTTTAGTTCTGTCATTAGTTTTTGGATTGAATACACCGATAGAATAGCCTCCTCGCATTTTAACTAATTTCATACAGGGGATATCAGTATCACTATCACCCAGATAAATCATATTTCTAAAAGGAACTCGTAAATCACTCTCTGGGAAAAATTCATTGACTGCAGAGTCATTTACATCCAGAACACCTTTGGTGATTCGAAATAGGAATTGCGTCTTATTGGTGTAATTCACTACTTGAGCTGGCCAGACTGCAACCCCATTTTCATCACAATAAAAAGAAGTCGCATAAATTTTCTTAAAAGCTCCTTTTTTAGCAATAGAAGTCCCCTCTATCATTTCTTTCAAACCCGATGAAATAATATAGTGCTCAACAGTTACACCTCGTTCTTCCCCATACTTTCTGATCCGTTCAAACCAGCCTTCAACCCCATCGAATAATGCTACTTCTGAACCAAACCTAGCTAGTTCAGTTTTTGTGAATAAAACTTTTCCTGCAGATTCTGTTTTCATAGTATACATATAAGCTAGATTTTGGTCCATATCATTATTATAGGCAAAACTATTTGACTTTTTCCAAAAATCTCCAATTTCATAACCTAGCTTCTGGATAAACCCTTGAGCTTGCATATCATCAGGAGACAGAGTTTTATCAAAATCATAACAAATGGCTACAACTGGTTTATCATCTTTAGTGAGACGATTAGATTTTATTTTTGACATAAGGCTATTCTCCTTTTTATATAAACATATCCTGCAAGAGTTTCTTTTTCAAATTCTCAAGCTGAGTAATTTTTTCTTGGTGAGAGTTGATGAGGTTATCGAGATTAGAGAAATAGGAGCCGATTGCACGTTGTTCCTCTAGTTCTTTAGGTACTACTAATCTAGTGTTGAAAAAATCAACAGGCGTAATGTTTAATAATCCATGATTTCGTGCTCCCTCAGCAGCACACATAGAGACCTCTCGATGCCACTTATCACTCTCATAATAATGAGCAAGATAGTCCGAATCAACATCTACTGCTTTAAAAAGAATGTACAAAGTAGATAATACTCCATTCTCATACTTATCAAGACGCTTTATTGCTCCTAAGGGATAACCTGTCGAATAGCTTTTATTATATGCAAACTCCCCTTTTTTTATAAGATAATATCCACTTACATCTTTCGAAGCTATCTTTTTCTGAAAGAATTCCTCCTGATCTATCAAACCGAATTGAGCCGATATCGTTAAGGCTCTTTCTGATACTAAATCATTATTCTTTCGTGTCACACGTTTAGATATGTCCTTTAATCTTTTTTCAACCCACTCACCTTCAAATCCATCCAAACGTATCTCAGGGACTGTCTGTCCAGCTTTGGGAAACATCTTGGAAAGCATGGTCACCTTTAGAGCTTGATAGTTAGCGAGATTATCCTTGTAGCTTGCTAGAAGGTCGTCGAGGGTGCAGAAAAGAGAGCCGATGGCGGATTGTTCGGATATACTTGGAAGAGTTATTGGAGTTTCTAAAATGTTTTTATTGTACAACCGCTTAATAGTTGTTCCTTCAACACCTTGCCATTTTACTATGGCGTAAAAATGTTTGAGAAAAGAATTATCTATTCGTCCATCATGTTTTAACCAGACGATATTTGAATCTTGAAAATATGCCTCTTCCCCTTGATATTCTACTGTTCGACCGATGCTTCCTGAAGCAGAAATCAAAATATCTCCAATTTTAGGATATGGATATTTTGATTTATACTCCTCAAATTTGTCACGTGTTATGAACGAATCTGGTTTACCACCAAAAGTGCCAATTTTATAAAATGGAACCTCTCCAACTTCGGATGTTTCCTCCTTAAAAATTCGCTTATTCATGGCAACTGTTCCTAAATTTCCTAATTTATCAGATTTCCAACCATCACCAAAATGTTTAAATCTAATTTTTGGAATCTTTCTGTTAACCATACCTTAACTAAACTCCTTCAAAATTCCTATTGATATATTAATCTTCAAAATCAATATCTTCTTCAGCAATATTATAGATATCTATCATTGTCTTGATATCAATTCTGTTGACGAGCCATCCACGCATCGAACATTGACTTATAAAATCTGAAATCCTATTTACACCCTTTATTTCTTTCAATGTTACAACTATTCCAAACCTAAGATTCTTTCCATCTCCATTATTAAGTCTTTCCTTAGTTTTAAGACTAAATCCCCATAAACCATTTTCATATGCTTTTTTCGCACGACCATTAGTTTTTACATATTCTACTATAGACTTAATATTATCCCACTTTCTATACATGCCTCTAGCTTCTTTTTCTGGTAGAGCTACATTATCATTTTGTTTATTATCATTCACAGTAACAATTTTCTTTCCGTTTAGTCTTCCAAAATAAATATCTAATTCTGTATTCGTATAATCCACTCCTTGATTTCTAGAACACTTAGGAAAATAACATAATGTTGCCTTAGCTATATAAGGATGCTTTTCGTCAACAATAGGAACCGGAAGGTTATAATTATATGTATCATACATGAGAGACTCACCTGATAAAACAAATTTAATCTCGTCATCCGTTGTATTAAGTACATTTTCAATTCTTCGAGGTACTACACCATAACCAATTAAATTAGAGGAAATATTTGGTTTAACCCAAGATATAGCAGAATCAATAATTAAAGCTTTTGCTACTTCTCTACTTAAACCAATTTTATGAATCAAATATGCCGCTTTTCTCGTAATCCAAGGTGCTGCAAAAGACGTCCCTGACACAAAGTATTCTCCATTAGGCATACAAACTCTCATTTTATCTTTCTTGTCTCCACCGTAATAAGAAATATCAGGCTTATTAAAAAAAGATAAAACATTGCCCTCTCTAGAATATGTGGCCGGTTTATTATTTTTATCAACTGCATTCACAACTAAAGAATTAATTGAATCCGCTGGTGCACCTATTTTCATTCCATCTTTATCACTTATTCTTTTATTAGTTCCTGCCACTATAAATAACACATCATATTCAAACTGAATTTCATCTAATAAAGCTGCTTCGGGTGAAATAAAGTTATTTTGAATTTCCAATGCCGAACCCAACGATAAATTCCATACTTTTATATCTCTATTCTCTGCAACAATTTCTTTAATTGACTTAAGTACAGAAAACGAACTAAACTTACTACCTCTCGCAACTCCAAAGTGTTTTACTCGAAAACGACCACAACCATCATCTAATTCTGGATTAATTGAGGAACCATCAACTATTAATGAAGATACTGCCGTTCCATGTTCATAATCAGATCGTTCAATAGGAATTTCTGAATCTACCTTATCCTGAAATGTAACCCACTCAGAAAAATACACACTATTGTCAAACATCGTATCTATTACTCCAACTACAGGCTCATCAGTAGGAGAAGGAATTGACATAGTTTGCTCACTATTAAACAACTCACAGTTTTGGAGGTCTAATTTCGAGATATCAGTAGTAGCCATGGCAATTAGATAAGGAGCTTTTTCATTTAAAATTGTTAACTGATCAGGCGTCAATAATATTGTTGCTCCATCTATTATTCTATAATCAGGAACATTTAAACCAATTCTTTTCAGTAGTTCTGATGTTGGTATATTAATATCAAAAATACTAATTATTGATGTGCTCAGTTCATCAAGTTCATTTTGAGGTATTCCAAAATTCTCAATTGAACTAACATCTACAACAGTTTGTAAGAATCGAGTCTTAGAAATTCCACTCGGTTCGTAACTAATCTTTTTATCACTTATTGAATTTAATGTTTCTGTTGAAATTTCACCATCAAAATCATTTACAAGTATAGAAGCAACCGTATTAAGCTTATTAATTGTTTCATCTAAAACTTCTAAATCTACATAATACGTAATAACATGCTTTTTTTTATTAGAATCGCTTTCAAAAAACTTTGCCCCAACAATACAGTCATTGGGTTGAACTTTATTACTTTTTTTAAAAAGCTCCTTCACCCTTCTACTTTTTGCCACAACATCTACATAGGTTGTTGATATTAAGGCTCCTTCAAAATAAGGAACTTTAAGCCAGTATTTTTTTAATGACCCTAACTCTTTTTTTAATTTTAATAATTTCTCACTACTTACTTTTTGATTGGCCAACAATTTTGGAGAACCAGGTCGATTACTGCTTGATTTTTGTTCAAAACGACCTTTTAATTGCAACAATTCGTTCATTACTTACTCTCCTTTTAATTCTCTTGAAACCTGGCTTTTTGATATTCCTTTTAAGATTTCAATTTCTCGCACCGTAAAACCAAGTGTTTTCAGTTCATCAATTGAAACTTCATCTATAGATTTATATGCATTTGAAAATATCCGTCTAAAATAATCATACTTATCAGTTAAACTGCTAAAAGCCACTGAACTTTTTAAAATATTCTTTAGCTCTCCTGGATAAGGAATCGGATTCATCAATGAGATAACCTTTCTCAACAATTTACTATTTTTCCCAGATTGTTTAAAATCTCTCAGTATATCGCTGATTAGAACCTCAGATATTTCTAATAAATCTTCTTGACTATAATTATTAAAATTAATAACCGCATCAAATCGTCTAATTAAAGCCTTATCAAAAACGTCAAATAGATTTGTAGTAGCAATTAGAACGATTTCATCATTTAATGAGTCCAATCCCTTTAGTATAGACGAGGTAGCTCTTCCCATTTCTCTCAAGTCATTCGAATCTAACCTATTCAAAGCAATTGCATCTATTTCATCAAATAGCACGACTACTTTGTCTGGTTTAGAAAAACTATTAATTTCCTTGAAAAGTAAAGCAATGTTCTTTGACGTCTGACCTAGCTTACTATCAACTATTGATTCAAAATCCACAATATAGAGTTCTCGATCCAAAAGTCTTGCTATTTGTTTTGTGGTTTCCGTTTTACCAGTACCCGGCGCACCTTCAAATAAAAACTTATTAACACCAATATTCCTTCGAACAGCATTCACAATACCAATTATATTTTTGGAAATAGAATCTGGTAATGGCAATGCCTCAGGACTTAGTAATGAAACCTTTCTTAACGATTCAAAATTTTCTTCATTAATTTGTGGAACAAAAGTATTTGCATCTGATAGGAGTGCCATTATGTATTCAGCTAGTTGATAGTCCCCATTTTTATCAAAGGACTTTGCAATTTCATAAGCCTCCGTTCTAAATCCTATTTCATTTTTTTCTGAAAAGTATTTAATTAAGTTGATAACTTGTTTCTTTTTCATAACTAAACTCCTTTTTATTATCTATTATCATTATATCACTTAGGGACAGAAATAACAATAATGGGACAACATTTAAAAAATAAAGTATCACACAATATGTGTAATACTTTCACCTTAATAGACTATATAATTCAAAAAGTTTACATTACCTCTGACTTGACCTTTTCCCATTCCTGTTTTATATAATTTGAAAACTCAATAGAAATATAATCTAGTAATACTTTATATTGGTCAGATATATTCTCTTGTTTCAATTGTTTACAACTAGGTGTAAATTCAATAAAAGTAGTATTCTTATAAGAGTACTCCAATTTTTCTTCTAAATAAATAATTAATTCTTCGAAAGTATTTCTAATCTCGATATTTCTTCCATCACTATCTATTTCAGGAAAATAAGAAATCAATTGATAATAATTTGACCACAAATTCCCTCTCAACAGATTAAATATTTTGTCAAAATTCTTTTCTTTATCAAACTCGTTTAGAAACAGTAATTCATTATGAAATTCCGTACTTAACTTTAAAAAGTTTGTGTAGATATTTCTAACTTCTTTAATCCATTGAACCCGAGAACTTGCTATTATTTGGGCCCTCATTTGAGCTTTATTATTTATAATAGTTACAAACACATTAACAACTGAAGTAAATGCTGCAACTCCTGCAAATATACTAGTCCAACTCATTTATTCCTCCTTAGTTATTCCTCTACCTCCCAACTCTCAGCGGTTCAATAACCTCTTCAATGAGTTTGGTGTAGGCTTCTTTGATGTGTTTTTTGTAGCTGAGCGGGTTGAGGGCATCAGCTGTTTCTGCTTTGTAGTCTTTGTAGCGTTGGCTCTTGGTGAGCTGGCTTTCTCCAGATTGTTTCTTAGCACCCTTACGATAGTGTTGGACGTAGTAACGAAGTTCATCGATTCCGACATACCACTCTCTGGCAAAGCGTTTAAGATGGTCGTCGATGAGGGCTTCAATCATAGTGTCCAAGACACCAGTGATAGATTGTCCTTGGTAATCTTTAGGATTGGCTTGGACTTCTTTCCACAGATTTCGGATAATTTCTGCTAGTTTAGGATTGGTGCGTTCCAGACTCTGGATATAGTTATCAACAGTTTCGATATCCTTGTCACTGAGGGTCTGTGGACTATCCTCTTCCTGCTGGATCATACTTTGAATCAGTGTCAGGATGTAAGCATAGTTAATCTCATCGACTTGGACCGATTCCAGTTCGTAGTGGATATCAAAGAGATTATCATCACCATCGTCTTCTGCTCGGCTTTTGAGCTCTGCTAGGATATTTTGATAGATTCCTAGATAGGTTTCGAGCTTTTCATCTGATAGTCCTGTCTCCGCATAGATAGCCGCTTCATCGTATTCGCTATAGACACGGATAGATGCCAGATACTTGTCAAAGGTTTGGTAAGCCTTGGCAATGCGACGGAGTTGTGGGCTAGTAGCCTGCTCAATCGTGATGACATAGTTTTCCACATCTTCCACTTTTACTTGAAAGTCGATCCAGGCTTGGTTAAAGTTAGCTTTTTCTTCTGTCCAATCTGGGGCAGTGACATCATTTTCACCACCGTTTGAGTAGAGTCTAAGGGCGTTATCCACAGCCTCTTTAAAGGCCTCTGGTCTTTGGAAGGTGATGATATGCCCATAACGCTTTTTACTGTCAAAGATACGGTTAGTGCGACTAAAGGCTTGAATCAAATCCTGTGGACGCATGGGCTTACGGTCAATGAAAAGAGTGGATAGACAAGGGGCATCAAAACCGGTCAAAAGACGGTCAACGACGATAACCAAATCCAACTGCTCATTGCGAGGAATGTATTTATCTAACTTTCTGGCTAAACGATTATTGATATCCGTGTTAAAACCACGCAAATCAGCCATAGTAAAATGGGTACCGAACTCCTGATTGTAGTCGTCTATGACCTGTTTCATGTGGTCTTGGTAGTCGATAGACTCTTCCTCATTTTCCGACACTGAGTAAGTGACTGTCATCTTTGGAAAGTCAAGTAGCACACGCTTAGCTCGCTCTGACACCTTGACACGTTCCTGTCCTGCCTTGATACTCTTGAGCAGATTGTAATAAGCCTGAGCTTGTGGAATGGACTTAACCGTTAGGATAGCCTCGTAGGTCTTGCCAACACCATTTGGAAAGCCCAGCTGTTGATAACTTTTGTTTAGGATAGCATCCAAGACTTCTAACATGTGTTCTTTATCTTCATAGACAGAGTCAGGAAGATCTTTTTCAGGAATCGGCGAAATAATGGTATTCCGATAGTCCACTTTAAAGCCAAGAACTGCTCCGTCATGGATGGCTTCTTTGACCGTATACTCGTGTAGTCGTTCGCCATATTGTTGGTGCGTGGTTTGTGCCAAATCGCCTAATTGCTTGCGTTTATTTTCCTTGAAAATCGGTGTACCAGTAAAGCCATACCAGAGCGAATTGTGGAAAAAGCCCTTGATATCCTTTTGAGTCTGAGGCGTGACCGCTCGGTGACACTCATCCACAACGAAAGCTACACGGAGGCCCTTGATTTTTCCCGAATCCTTTTGGTATTTACCTTCTCCAAACTTACGCATCATGGTTGTGATTTTCTGGATAGTCGTCACAATCACACGCTTGTCATTTCCTGCCAAACGCTTGACCAAGTCATGAGTATTGTCCGTTTCGTCGATATCGATGACATCATTGGCAGCGTAGGAAAGAAAGGACGACGTCGTCTGCTGGTCAAGGTCCCTACGGTCCACGACGAAGATTGTCTTTTGAATGACTGGAATCTGCAAGAGGTTGCGAGCCACCTTGTAGGAGGTCAGGGTCTTACCAGAACCCGTGGTATGCCAGATATAGCCTGATTCCTGACGGCGAGAGGCATCCTGAACAGACTCGATGGCATGGATTTGATAAGGACGTAAGAGGATGAGGGCTTTCTTACTATCATCAATAACGGAGTACTGCATCACCATCTGATGAGCACGTGGAATAGACAGGACCTCATGAGCAAAGTCCATGAGACTGGTCATGGGTTTATTATCTTTATCCACCCAAGATGTCAAGAATTGTTTATTAAGCTTATCCTCTCGTGCAGCTGCAATATAACGTGTATCAACCTTATTAGTCACAACAAACATCTGAAGGGCGGAATAGATGCCACGTAACTTTCCTTCACGGTCATACTTTTTGATTTGATGAAAGGCATCCAAAAAGGCCACACGAGGACTCTTGAGCTCGATATGGATAAGAGGAAGGCCATTGATCATCAGCGTCGTATCTAAACGACGGTCCTGATCTTGTGGATAAGCCTTGTCACGTTCCACCTGATTCACCACTTCGTAACTGGATTTTCCAGCAGCGATATTATCACGCCAGATGACAGAGAGACGGATAGTCCCAAGGCTAGCATCTTCACGCTGTACCTCGACTTTGGCAATACCATTTTCACCAGCCAACCACTTAGCAGCTTCATAATAGTTAATGAAGTTAAGCTGGTTCTTGATTTGGCGCTTCTCCTGGTCTGTCAAGGGATGGTCAGCTAGTAGAGCAACGTTATTTTGCGCTAACTTCTCAAAAAAGTTATCCCATAATTGACCTTCATTTTTTAAGTCTGAGCGATAGGTCCACTGGCTCTCACCAGAGGTTAATTGCTCGATTAATTGACGTTCTATCTCAAGTTCTGGAGTAACTGCTGGCATGACTTATCCTTTCAACATTGTCGTAATCCCTTACATTATAGCATTTTCAGGGTTTCTTTCATAGTTTTGGGAAAATTCAAACAAAAAAACACGGCCCGAAGGTCATGTTTTTATCTTCTATTTATTCCCCCTATGAATCGTAAACCCTGTGGCTTGTTGGTTTGCCATGATGGTCATGTCTGAAATCTGAACGCGTCGTGGTTGCTTTGTGACATAGAGGACAGCATCCGCAATATCTTGGGCTTGGAGGGCTTCCAAACCTTGATAAACCTTGGTTGCCTTGTCCTTATCACCGTGAAAGCGAACTTGTGAAAAATCCGTCTCAACGATACCGGGCTGAATGGTTGTCACCTTGATGTCTGTCGCAATGGTATCAATGCGCAAACCATCGCTGAAAGTTTTCACTGCGGCCTTTGTAGCTGAATACACAGCTGCACCTGCATAAGCATAGATGCCTGCTGTAGAGCCCATATTGATGATATGGCCCTCATTGGCAGCAACCATACTTGGCAAAATCTGACGTGTCACCATCATCAAGCCCTTGACATTGGTGTCGAGCATGGTCAGTAGATCCCACTCTTCATAATCTTGATAGGCTGTTAGGCCTAGTGCCAGGCCTGCATTATTGACCAAGACATGGACTTGCCCCACACTTTTGAGAATGGCTTGGCAAACATCCTTGACCATGTCCATATCGGTAACATCCAGTGCAAAAGTCCAAACTTTTTGATTGGGATAGGTTGCTTGGAGCTCTTCTTTCAAGGCTTGAAGACGCTCCACACGGCGACCTGTTAGGATGACATTTTCCCCCTCTTTAGCAAAGGCACGCGCCGTTGCTTCGCCAATTCCTGATGTTGATCCTGTAATAAGTACGTTTTTAGGCATGATATCCTCCACTCCTATAGTTCAGCTGACCCTAATCGTTATTTGTCAATTCCCCCAACTTCTTGATAAAATCAGGAAGTTCAAGCTTGGGCAGGCTAGATTTCTTGTTCCCTGACTTCCAAAATATCCAGAGTAATTGGTTGAAACCATCTTGAAGAATCTTTTTTTGTTGGTCAGTAAGATGTTGGTCAGTAAGATTGCCAAATTCTTGCAACAGTTGACCTAGTTTAGGGAGAGTTTTTACCCCAATATCGTCTAGACTTTCAATTCCAGAATCAAGAATGGTATCAAAGAACAAATCACAAACCTGCTTGAGTTCTTGATTTGGCAAGGTCTCAATCCATTCTTGGAAGGTCTCTTTTAAGCGTTGACTCAGGTCTGTCGGCTGGTCCACATAAACAAAATCATTTGTTTCCAAGTCAATCTGCCAAAGTAAGACATTGTGTTGAGCAATGCCTATGCCATCTGCTGCTACGAGCTTTGCGACCTTATCCCAGTAAAGCATGACTCCTACAACAGATTCTTGAGGTCTGATAACCGTCATCTTAGCTTTCAACTCTTGGTAAGAAGGCTTCTCTAAGAGGGGCTTCATCAAGCCCGGAGAATCAAGAAGCAAGAGCTCTGCTATTTGCTCACGCAAGACAGTCGAACTCTGAACAGCCGAATAGAGAGCAAGATTGCCACCCTTGGAGTGTCCAGAAACAACAATATGGCCACTGAGGTTTGGCAAGTGCTCCTCCAGAAAGGCCATGGCTGAGCGATGAGCAGGAATTTCCCGACTGTAAGTCAGCTGAAAATCCTCCTTCCAACCAATGACGCTATCATCGGTACCACGAAAGACAATCTGCTGGTAGTCCAATTCAGGCAGACTGAAAATCATAGCCGCAAACTGTTTTTCCACTTCCTTGTCCAAGACACTACAGTAGTCACTTAGATTAAGTCCAGCGAAACGTCTCGACCTGACCATGGCTTCAGCCAAATCTACCCGTTCCTTAGTCACCATGAAGCTGTAGTCTGGATTTAAGTCCTTCCCTTCAGCATAGTCATGTAAATTGATGGTTTCCTTCAAATCACTTGCTGAGAGCCATGTTTCATAAGTCAGGTAGCCAATCTCATTGATGCAAACCTTATCCAAGATATTTAGAGGCTCTTGGTCGAAAGGCAAATCCTTAACCTTATCAAGATAATCGATTAAATTGGACATCATTACTCCTTAAAGTCTTTCTTACCTTGATTTTACTAGAATTTTCAATAAATTGTTAGTGAAAAATGTGATATGATAAGAGAGATTATTTATTAGGAAAAGGAAGCTTATGGCTATTTCACGATTTTACCGTATCTTACTAGCTCTCTGTGGACTGGTAGGTGTCTCTATCCAAATCCATGATGATGGTTGGGGCATGTTGCTCTATTACACTGTTTTATCTAATATTCTGGTCTTTTCTAGTTTGATTTTCTTTATCATCTATGACTTTAAAAAAGGGGATGCGACGACTAACACCCAACTCTTGCGTTACAAGGGTGGTGTAACTATGGCCATCCTCATCACTGGAGTCATCTATCACATCCTCTTGGCACCTATTACAGAACCTGAGAAATTCTGGACCCTCCGTAACTTCTTGGTCCACTATATTGTCCCTTGGGGGTTGGTGCTTGATACCCTTATTTTCGATGCTAAGAAAGCCTACCGTCTACGTGAGCCAATTTACTGGTCCGTGGTTCCTCTGTCTTACTTTGCCTTTGCCCTTCTAAATGGCTTGGTGCTAAAACTCCCAATTCCAGGTGCCAAAGATAGCCCCTTCGCCTACTTCTTTATCAATGTCAATAAATTTGGTTGGAACAAGGTCTTGGTAAATGTCCTAGTCATCAGTGCTGGGTATATCGCTGTTGGCTATCTCTTATATCTCTTGAAAAAATTTATCGGTCGTAAACCAGCATAAAATACAAACTGAGCTCCAAAAAGGAACTCAGTTTTTTCTATTGCAACAAGCCCAATTTATCAAAAGCTTTGTACAAGCCATCAGCTTCAACATCGTCTGTGACTAGGTCTGCCATAGCCAAGATTTCTGGACCACCATTTCCCATGGCAACACCAATCTCACAGTATTCCAACATAGGGATATCAATCTTGGCATCTCCGAAAGCAATGGTATCCAAACGCTTAGCACCCAAATATTCCAAAAGGACATCAATGGCATGGGCCTTGTTAATATCCTTAACACCCAAGTCACCAAACAAGGCTGTTTCACCTCGACCACCCCAAGTATGGGCTTCAAGCTGTGGAAAAGCTTCTTTGGAATCCAAGTGATCCTGATAGGAATCCAAAACGAAACTGACCTTGTTTAGGTCGTCACGGTAGAGTTCCCCACCATACTGGAGGCCATGAATGAAATCTTCTGGTTCCTTCCCCTCAACAGACTCTGCAGACTGCCCCTTTTGAATAGCGTAAGTCTTTAGTGTCTCACGCGCCCGCTCCCGAAAATCAGGACTAGCAAAGAGACCATTATTGCTCTCCAGATAAAAGGCCAGATGGCGCTCTGTCAGCCAATCCACAATCTTTGCTGCATCTTCCTTGGAAATCAGCTGATGCATGAGGACCTGGCCATGATGCTCCACATAAGAACCATTGCCACCAATCATCCCATCTAAGCCAATTTCCCATAATTCAGGTTGCATTTCTGCCTTGCTACGTCCGGTACAAACATAGACCAGATGCCCCTTTTCACGGGCCTGACGAATAGCCTTGATTGCTGACTCAGGAATGCGGTTATGATAATCCACCAATGTCCCATCAACATCTAAAAAAAATAAGTTTTGACATATTTTCACCTCGAGTCTTCTTTTACTTTATTATACCCTGATACTGCTCCAAGAGATAATACTTTCCTCAGACAAACTGATACTATCCTATGATAGTATTGTCTCCAATCCAAAGCATTGCCATTTCTCCTGAAAGAAGCTATGATGAAGGTATGAACGATTTAAAAACACTACTGAATCACCTGCCCTATAAATTAGCAGCCTATGATGCCCAAGGAAACTTTCTCTATGACAATGGTGGCGCTGACGGTAGTTTCTTCCCTCGTGAGCCTGAAAATTTGCCTGATTGGATCATGTCTGAAGTTCTAGCGTCTCCTACCAAAGAAAGAAGTTATCAGATTCCAACTGACAGTTTTGATCAAGTCCTCATCCAAACCTACCAAGCTGCTATCGACAACGAAGGAAAGGTCCTAGGATTTTGGGAGACCATTTATGATTTGAAGCAACCTCTCAAGACCTATCTAGATAACTCTGCTCAAGCTCTTGTCGCCTGGTCTGATGCCACTAGTGGCGCTAGTTTCAAGGAGGAAACTGACTTTTAAGCTAAATTTCTTGCTTTAATAAATGAAAAATTCACTTAATTCAAGACTAGCTCAAAACAACCTTATTCATAAAATGTGCCTAAGTCAGCACTACAAAGGCTTTTTGAACATCAGTCACTTTAATATCTCTCACAGAATTTACAAACACTCTACTTTGCATTTTTGCGCTATTTAAGGTAGAATGGGAGTAATGAGAAAAAGAATAAAACCGATCGTTGTTTACGTGGTTCTAGCTCTTTTAGGATTAGCATTAGTTATTGCAAATATTCACAATACGTCCAAACAGCAGGCGCATCTCCAAAACGTG
>OVXK01000169.1_pt1 | contig 22140 bp, 7 predicted proteins | sample 1732021 | NCBI WGS metagenome assembly OVXK01 (sample SAMEA4413051, study PRJEB24355) | metagenome | biome: human; feature: gut; material: faeces | place: United Kingdom | collected 2010 | reverse complement strand
AGTAACAGGAACAGCCGAAGCAGGCTCAACAGTAGAAGTAACGCTTCCAGATGGCTCTAAAGTATCGGCTAAAGCTGACCAAGATGGAAACTTCAGTGTACCAGTTAGCGGTTTGAAGGAAGGTGATACAGTTTCTGTTACTGCAACAGATGATGCAGGCAACACCTCTAACCCAACATCAGTGACTGTAGGTAAGGGAACTGATACGACAGCTCCATCAGCACCAGTTGTAAACCCAGTTAAAGCAGGCACTACAGAAGTAACAGGAACAGCCGAAGCAGGCTCAACAGTAGAAGTAACGCTTCCAGATGGCTCTAAAGTATCGGCTAAAGCTGACCAAGATGGAAACTTCAGTGTACCAGTTAGCGGTTTGAAGGAAGGTGATACAGTTTCTGTTACTGCAACAGATGATGCAGGCAACACCTCTAGCCCAACATCAGTGACTGTAGGTAAGGGAATTGATACGATAGCGCCAGACGCACCAGTAGTGAATACTGATCTTACAGGTAAGGCGGGCACTCGTACTCCAATCGATGTTATTGCAGAACCAGGTTCTAAGGTTGAATTGTTCGATAAAGACGGCAATAAGATTGGTGAAGCGACAGCTGATGAAACAGGTCTCGCAGTGGTAGTTCCAACAGTTAACATTCCAGAAGGTAGCGTGACAGCTAGAGCGACAGACCTAGCAGTTAACGTTTCAGGAGCTAGTGCTCCAATGTTTGCCACAACAAGTGGAACAGTAGATTCCTTCAACAATGGTAAGGGTTCTGAGAATACTCCAACAGTTGTTAAACCATCACTAAGTGGTAAAGTTGAGTCATCAACAACTTTAGCTAATCATATGAACCTTAAAGCAAGAGCAAACATTTCATCAACTGAAAAAGATGCTTCTACACTTCCAGAAACAGGAGACGAAGTATCTATTGGTGGCGTAGTCCTTGGTGGAATTCTTGCGGCAGCTGGACTTGCCATTGCAGGAAAACGTAGAAAAGAAGACTAAGATAGTAAAAAGGTCAAACCCCTCAATATAGTTAGTGAGACTATTTCAGTTTTCGAAAAAGAGACTCATCCCATAAGGGGTGGGTCTCTTTTGTGTCTATTGAACGATGATTTTTACTTACATTAAAATATTAGATATAAAATTGAATAAGAGAGATTAGCCCAATTATTTTTCTTTTGAATTATTAGTATTTTGAATTTCAATAGAATATTTTTACAAATGTTAGAGTCTTTATAATTATTTATATGAAAAGGCTTTAGAGGTTTTCATGAAAGAAAAGTATGGTTGCTAAATAATTATTTATATTGATTAAAAATTAGAGAAAATACTTGCCTAAAGATTAAAAAAAGGATATGATAGATTTCGGAAGAAGGATAATAAATGTATAGAGTGCGTGTTTTTCAGTAACGTCTTCGTTTTTGAAGTGCCTTTGGGGTACAACGATTAACATATAGGAAGATTATGAATGAAACAAGCAAATCATGTTTTTGAAAAAGTGACAAAATACGCCATTCGTAAATTGTCAGTTGGTGTCGGGCCAGTTGCTATCGGAACATTCTTGTTAGCAGGTGGTCTTTTCGTGTCTAAGCCAGTTTCGGCGGATCAGATTACTACGGATGCTTCGGTACATATGGCCTATGTTACTGAAAATGAATTGACAGCTGAAGAGCAGAAGCAAGTGATTCATGCTATTCCAAAGGAATATCAAAATGATGATACTTTTTATCTGGTCTATAAACGTAAGGGAGACAGTCAAGCTACTCTTCCTCAGACAGGTAGTTCTGACTGGGCCGCAACAGGTTTAGGGCTGACAACAGCAACTTTGGCTGTGCTCCTATTTTCAAAAAAACACCGCAAAAAGATTATTGGATTGGTCTTGATTGGAGCAGCAGGGCAAAGTTTACTTGTCCCTCTTGAGGTTCTTGCTTTGCAAAATAAGGAGTTACAGGCATATAATCAGACTCTGACTGTCTCAGATGAGGCGGATCTAGCTAAAGGTGTTATTACAATCGATGGTTATGAGTATGTCGGCTATCTTCGTTACTCGGCTAAGCCTGAACTTGAACAACCTTTGGAGAATACTTTGAAAGGACTTGAGCCATCAAGAGAAGATAAAAACACAGCAAGCCGGGATGAAATAGATAAAGAAATCAGTTGGAAAAAAGGAACTCAGGAGCCAGGTCATGAGGGCGAAGCTCTAGTTCAACCTGCTAATCCAGAGTACACTGGACCAATTAGCGCTAAAGGTACGCAAGAATCAGGTCATGAAGGTGAAGCAGCTGTTCAACCTGCTAATCCAGAGTATACGGGCCCAATCAGTGCTAACGGCACACAAGAAGTTGGCCATGAGGGTGAGGCAGTGGTTCAACCCGCCAATCCAGAATATACTGGTGTTATCAGTGCTAACGGTACGCAAGAGGTTGGTCACGAAGGCGAGGCTCTAGTTCAACCCGCCAATCCAGAGTACACCGGCCCAATCAGTGCTAACGGGACACAAGAAGTTGGCCACGAAGGCGAGGCTCTAGTTCAACCCGCCAATCCAGAGTATACGGGCCCAATCAGTGCTAACGGTACGCAAGAGGTTGGTCACGAAGGCGAGGCAGTTGTTCAACCTGCTAACCCAGAGTACACCGGTTCAATCAGTAGCGATACTACAAGTGCCAATGGTACCCAGGAAGTTGGTCATGAGGGAGAAGCGTGGGTTCAACCTACCGCTCCAGAATATACGGGCCCAATCAGTGCTAACGGCACACAAGAAGTTGGCCATGAGGGTGAAGCTGTGGTTCAACCAGCGGCTCCAGAATATACTGGTCCAATCAGTGCTAATGGCACACAAGAAGTTGGCCACGAAGGCGAGGCAGCTGTCCAACCAGATAATCCAGAGTACACTGGACCAATCAGTGCCAATGGAACACAAGAATCAGGCCACGAAGGTGAGGCCCTTGTTCAACCTGAGAATCCTGTTCATACCCCAGTTGTCGGCAGTATCACAGAGACTGAAACGCAAGCCATCGATTATCCTATCGAAGTGATTACGGATGATAACAAGTATATGGATGAAGAAGTTGTCGAACAAGAGGGTAAAAAAGGTAGCCAAGAAATCCAGAAAATTTACCAAACCATTGATGGTGTCAAGGTTGGTGAGCCGACTATTGTGTCAGGTAAGGTTATTGAGGTGCCACAACCTAGAAAAATCCGTCGTGGTAGCAAGCCTCTAGATGGCACAACGACGGAGGAGTCCATTGTAGAGCTTCCATTTAAAGAAATTGTCCAAGAAGATGATAGTCTAGAAAAAGGCACATTGAAAGTTGTCCAAGAAGGTCAAAAAGGCCAAAATATAATCACCAAGGTTTATAAGACTTACAAGGGTAACAAGACTGCTGAAGAGCCAACTGTCACTGAAACCGTGCTAGTTCCTGTCCAAGATCGTATCGTTCGCAAAGGGGCTAAGATATCAGAAAAACCAGTTCTTACACTGACACAGATTGACAAGGATGACTTGGGTCGAAGTGCCAAGCTTAGCTACCAATTGACTAATCCAGGTTCAGTAGCCATCACGACTATTAAAGCGGTACTTAAGAAAGATGGACAAGTTGTCCAAACGCTTGATGTTCCTAGCACGACCTTGACTGCTGATTTAACAAACTTAGACTATTACAAGCCGTATACACTTACAACAACCATGACCTTTGATCGTGGCAATGGTGAGGAAAGTCAGGTCCTGGCAGACCAAACCATCCAACTTGATCTCAAGAAAGTTGAGCTTAAAGATTTTGCCCGTACGGATTTGATTAAGTATGACAATCAAACAGAAGTGGATGAAACCCGTCTGACAGCTGTACCTCAAGACCTTACGAATTATTACTTGAAGATGACTTCGGCAGATCAGAAAACAACTTACTTGGCTGTCAAGTCTATCGAAGAGACAACAGTTGATGGTAAGGCGGTTTATAAGGTAACTGCAGAAGCGGACAATTTGGTGCAACGTGATGGCCAAAATCATTTTGCTCAAACTTATAGCTACTACATTGAGAAACCGAAAGCTAGTCAAGCCAATGTTTACTATGATTTTGCTGAGTTGGTCAATGCCATTCAGGCTAATCCATCAGGTGAATTTAGACTGGGTCAAAGTATGAGTGCTCGTCACGTTGTTCCAAACGGCAAATCATACATTACGACCGAATTTACTGGTAAGTTGATTAGTGATGGTGACAAACGTTTTGCCATCTATGATTTGGAACACCCATTGTTCGATGTTATCAATGGGGGAACCATTAAGAATATCAACTTTGAAAATGTAGACATCAATCGCCCTGGTCAGAATCAAATAGCAGCAGTTGGATTTAACCTTAAAAACAAAGGTTTGATTGAAGATGTTAAGGTGACTGGTTCAGTTACTGGTAATAATGACGTTGCGGGGATTGTCAATAAGATTGATGAAGATGGCAAGATTGAAAATGTCGCCTTTATCGGTAAGATTAACTCTGTTGGTAATAACTCGACAGTTGGTGGGATTGCTGGCTCAAACTACATGGGATTTGTTAACAGAGCTTATGTGGATGCGACTATTACGGCCAATAATGCCAATGCAAGTATGCTGGTACCATATGTCACCTACATGCTTAATAGCTGGAAGTCTGGAACTAAGGCAAGGGTAACAAATTCAGTAGCCAAAGGTGTTCTTGATGTTAAAAACACAAGATATGTCGGTGGTATTGTTGCCAAGACTTGGCCTTACGGAGCTGTTCAAGACAACGTGACCTATGCCAAGGTAGTTAAAGGTCAAGAAATCTTTGCATCTAATGATGTTGATGACGAAGATGGTGGACCTTATATCAAAGACCTCTTTGGGGTTATCGGCTATAGTTCTGCCGAAGATGGCACTGGTAGAGATACCAAGAGTCCGAAAAAACTCAAACATTTGACTAAGGAAGAAGCTGACAAGCGTGTTGAAGGCTACAAAATAACGGCTGATACATTTGTCAGCGAACCTTACGCGTTGAATACTCTTAATAATGTTTCTAGTCAAGCTGATTTTGCCAATATTCAAGACTATAATCCAGAATACAACCAGGCTTATAAGAATATTGAGAAACTTCAACCGTTCTATAACAAGGATTATATTGTCTATCAAGCAAACAAACTGGCTAAAAACCATAACTTGAATACCAAAGATGTACTCTCAGTGACACCAATGAAAGACAGTAATTTTGTCACAGACTTAAGCGATGCTAACAAGATTATTGTTCACTATGCTGATGGTACTAAAGACTACTTCAAGCTTTCAGATAGTTCAGAAGGTTTGAGCAACGTTAAGGAGTACACTGTTACTGATTTGGGTATCAAGTACACTCCGAATATTGTCCAAAAAGATCACTCAAGTCTTATTAATGGTATTGTTGATATCCTTAAAACGATTGAGTTGCAGTCTGATCCAATTTACCAAAAACTTGGTCGTACCGGTCCAAATAGAGTAAATGCCATTAAGAACCTCTTCTTGGAAGAAAGCTTTGAGGCTGTTAAAGCTAATTTGACTAACCTTGTGACTAAGCTGGTTGAAAATGAGGATCACCAGCTTAACCAATCACCTGCCGCTCAACAAATGATTCTTGATAAGGTCGAGAAAAATAAGGCTGCTCTCTTGCTAGGTTTAACCTATTTGAATCGTTATTACGGTGTTAAGTTTGATGATGTCAATATCAAAGAAATCATGCTCTTCAAGCCAGACTTCTATGGTAAAAATGTGGATGTCCTTGACCGTTTGATTGAGATTGGCTCTAAGGAAAATAATATCAGTGGATCAAGAACATATGATGCTTTTGGTGAAGTTCTAGCGAAATATACTAAATCTGGAGATTTAAATGGTTTCCTAAACTATAATAGAGAATTGTTCACTAATATCGACAATATGAATGATTGGTTCATCGATGCCACTAAGGACAAGGTCTATGTTGTAGAGAAAGCTTCGCAAAATGAAGGTGTCGGTGAGCACAAGTATCGTGCTTACGATAACTTAACACGTGGCCTACACAGAAAAATGATTCTGCCATTATTGAATCTTGATAAAACAGAGATGTTCTTGATTTCAACCTATGACACCATGTCATATGGAACAGCTAACAAGTACAATACGACTCTTGAGAAACTGAAACCTGAGATTGATCTAGCTGCCCAACGTCAAATCAACTACCTTGATTTCTGGCATAGATTGGCTACAGACAAAGTTAAAAACAGATTGTTCAAAGATATTGTCAATCCTGTCTGGGAAGGTTTCTATGTCTGGGGTCATGGTTGGCCAGGTTGGCCAGAGCGCTACGGTCAATTTAAAGACAGTACAGAAGTCTATGCGCCAATCCGTGAAATCTATGGTCCAGTTGGTGAGTACTATGGAGACAACGGAGCTATGGCCGGTGCCTATGCTGCTATCTATGACAATGCCTTTGATAATCGTGCCAAAGTTACTTTCGTCATGTCTAACATGATTAGTGAGTACGGTGCTTCGGCCTTTACGCATGAAACGACCCACATCAATGACCGTATTGCTTACTTTGGAGATTATGGTCGTCGTGAAGGAACAGACGTTGAAGCATATGCCCAAGGTCTTCTTCAATCACCAGCTACTCAAGGTCATCAAGGTGAATACGGCGCCTTAGGACTTAACATGGCCTTTGAAAGAGAAAACGACGGTAATCAGTGGTATAACACTAATCCAAACAAGTTGAACTCACGTGAAGCCATCGACCGTTACATGAAGGGCTACAACGATACCCTCATGCTTCTTGACTCACTTGAAGGGGAAGCGGTCCTCAGTCAAGGAAATCAAGAGCTCAATAACGCATGGTTCAAGAAGGTAGATAAACAGCTACGAGGTAACAGTAAAAATCAATACGACAAGGTTCGTGCTCTAAGTGATAGTGAAAAGGCTATTAACTTGACCTCTATTGATGACCTTGTGGACAATAACTTCATGACCAATCGTGGTCCAGGAAATGGTGTCTATAAACCAGATGATTTCTCTTCTGCTTATGTCAATGTTCCTATGATGTCTGCCATCTATGGAGGAAATACCAGCGAGGGTTCTCCTGGTGCCATGTCCTTCAAGCATAATACCTTCAGACTCTGGGGTTACTATGGCTATGAAAAAGGCTTCCTAGGTTATGCGACTAACAAGTATAAACAAGAAGCAAAAGCGGCTGGTAAGGACACCCTTGGAGACGACTTTATCATTAGCAAGATTTCTGATGGTCAGTTCAACTCACTAGAAGCCTTCAAGAAGGCCTACTTCAAAGAAGTGAAAGACAAAGCGTCACATGGTTTGACGACAGTTACAATTGACGGCACAACAGTAAGCTCTTACGATGATTTATTAGCCTTGTTTAAGGCTGCAGTAGCAAAAGATGCTGCAAGTATTAAAACAGATAATAACGGTAATAAATCAGTGTCAACAAGCCATACGACGAAACTCAAAGAAGCTGTCTATAAGAAACTCCTACAAGAGACAGATAGTTTCACAAGTTCTATTTTCAAATAATAGATGAAAGAATCCCCTTTGGCGAAAAGCCAAGGGGATTTTTGAATCTTTCTTGAAATCTTGTGCCAAAAAGTCTGAAAACCTAGTAGTGATAAGGGATTTAGAAATCAAGCGGTAAGATGTGAGTTAGGAGGTTTAAAAAAATATTCTTTTTGAAGGTATAAATTTTGTATTTTAATAAATAGAATCAAAACCAAATAATGTCGTATCGGGAATGGGTGTTTTTAATAAAAAAGATTATCGGTTAAAAATATTTCGAAAATTATAAAACTAACAAAAAGTGGGGTTTTGGAAAATGAAAGCACGAATGTTTTGATGTTTCAAAGGACTTAGATAAAAGTTTTAAATTAATGTTTTCTAATAAAAGTTAAACTTTTACACAATTATTAGTATATATTTGACAATTTAATAATTATAGTATAAAATGGAAATTGTATATAAAGTAATTTGGATATTGAGGAAATTTATTATTATGAGAGATATGTTTAATAAACGCCAACGTTTTTCATTAAGAAAATATAGCTTTGGTGTAGCCTCTGTCCTTTTGGGAGTTTCAATCTTCTCAAATGCGCAGGGTGCCCAAGCTGATGAAACGGTAGCACCAACTACCGCAGGTATGGAAACAACTGCTGAGCCAGATGTCGTCGTGGAGCAATCAACGCCAACAACAGCATCAGTAGCGCCAGCAACAACAGAAAACGCACCAAGTTCAGTCTCTACTGTGGCCTTGGCTAGTGAACAACCGCAATCAGCAGCTCAAAACAGCCAAGCAGCTTCAACAACTAGTCAAACAGCAGCTAGTTCAGAAGCAACTTCTCAGGCTGCATCGCAAGCGAGCTCTGAATCTGCAGTAGCAAATGTTTCATCTGTAGCTACTAGTGCACAAGCTCTTAACTCAACAGCTGTAGCAGAAACTCCAGCTGCTGGTCAAGTATCAGCACAAACAAGTGCGGCTGCTTCAGTTGCGACTGCAGCAGAAACTGCAAGTGCAGAGTCTACAACTAACGCTGTAAATAGCGTCCTTAAAGTAGCGACTAGCGAGTTGGCTGTGACAAGCAGTGAATTGAATGCTGCTGAAGCAAGTCTTAACTCTGAAAATCTCATCAATGCTATGGGACTTGCGGTATCAAACCGTAGCCTTCGTACAACTGATGCGGTTGCTGTTTTGACAAATGCTGGAGCAGGCTCAACAAACCCTGACTTGACAAACCTCGGCTACAAACTTGCCTTTTTGCCAGAGCGTCAACAATACTTTGTTAACATTGATTATATCAACCACCTCAAAGTCGGTCGTGATAACCGTGGGGTTATGAGACCTTATGACTACGTTACAAACGGTAATTACATGGTTGTTGTTAACTATGCCAACCTTGGTATTATTGACTATGTTGATGAAGCAGGAAACAAGATTCCTGGCTCTTCAACATACCGTATCAATAACTCAACTGAAACAATCACAGCAAACGGTAAGACTTACAATAAAATCTACGATGCTGGTGTAACAGAACTTCCACCAGTACCAGCAGGATACCGCATCAAGTATGCATCTGCTGACAAATCAAAAGCTAATGCTTATGTAGATGTCTTGAAGTCAGAACGTCAATACGACTATAACAACGGTATTGCAACTATCCGTTCAGAACGTGCTTGGGACCGTAACCAAACCCGTGTCGTTGACCTTGTTCAATTTGCTAACGGTTCACAAGGTTTGGACGCTTCAATTGATGCCAATGGTGGTGGTCAATACCTAGCTCCAGGTTACCGTTACCACATTATCGTTGAAAAAGACACGAAAGATGTTACTAAAGCCACAAGTCAAACAGTGACTTACACTGGTGCTGATACGAAGACACCAGCTGCTAACACTCAAAATGACTTTAGCTTCAATGGTAAAGAAGACCCTACAACCAACACAACAACTTGGACAGAAACTAGTCACACTTATGGCACAGTTAAGACTCCAGTTGTTATTGGTTACTACGCCGATAAAGCTGTAGCAGGTGGTAAGACAGTTACTCCGGATGCACCAAATGCAACAGACACAGTGACATACAAAGCCTTTGGTAAATTTATCGCTGTGGATGAAAATGGAAATCCAATTCCAGGTGTATCAACAACTGCCTACACTAACGATTCAAATGATGCAACTAAGATGATTGCCATCGACAAGACGCTTCCAAGCATTCCTGGCTACACTGTTAAAGTTATCCCTGCATCACCATCAAATCCAGGTGAAGATACTCGTGTCGTTTACGTAGCAATCGTTAACGATGTGACTAAGGCGACGAAACAAACTGTAACTTTCCAAGGTGCTGGCGATAAAACACCAGCTGCAGATGTGAAATCTGACTATACCTTTGCAGGTAAGGATAACCAAGCGACTGGTAAGGTGACTTGGAACGAAACTAGCCACACTTACGGTACAGTTAAGGTTCCTGTTGTGAATGGCTACTTTGCCGATAAAGCTGTAGCAGGTGGTAAGACAGTTACTCCAGATGCTCCAGAAGCGACTGATACAGTAACCTACAAGGCCTTTGGTAAGTTCGTCATTGTTGATGAAAATGGTAACCCAATTGCAGGTGTGTCTGATACTGCCTACATCAATGATCCTAACGATCCAACTAAGATGATTGCGGTTGACAAGAACTTGCCAACTATCCCAGGTTACACTGCTAAGGTAGTCCCTGCAACACCAGGTGACTTGTCTAGCGATACTAAGGTTGTTTATGTTAAGAACGATCAAAAAGCAAGTGTTGTTTACCGTGATAAAACAAGTGGTTCAATCCTTGAAACTGTTACTTTGGCTGGTAAGTCTGGTGAAGCGGTTAACTATTCAACAGCTGAACGTATCAAACACTATCAAGACCTTGGCTATGTCCTTGTAACAGATGGTTACCCAGCTGGTGCAAGCTTTGACTTGGATAGCACAGTTGACCAAGCTTGGACAGTAAGCTTCAAACGTGTAGCACTTGACTTTAATCCAGACAATGCTCACGAACCAGGAACACCAATCTATCCTAACCAACCAAACGGTCCAAAATGGCCAGCTAAGGATGCTTACCTTAAAGATGTGACATATACTGTTCACTATGCAAGCAAAGATAGCAATGCTAAATTGCCAGTAGACAGTGTTCAGAAAGCACAATGGAAACGTTCATTGACGCTTGACTCTGTAACAGGTGATATTCTTACTGCAGGTGAATGGAAGGCAGATAAGACTAAGTTTGATCTCGTGATTACACCAATGGTTAACGGTTACTTCGCCGATAAAGGCAGTGTGGCTTCTCAAGATGTCACTATGGACAGCAAGGTTGAGACTGTAACTTACACTAAATTTGGTAAGATTATTGCCGTTGACGAAAAAGGGAATCCAATCCCAGGTGTTGAAGCAGTTGCTTACACAAATGATCCTAACGATCCAACTAAGGCTGCTATGACTCTTGTTCCTGAAGTGAAAGGTTACAAGGCTGATAAGACTGGTGTGACACCAAGCAACCCTGGTGAAGATACAAAGGTTGTTTACAAGGTGGTTAATGCAGAACCTGCTAAACCGGCAGTTAACAAAGAAGTTGGTACTATCGTTGTTATCTACCGTGACGAGTATGGTAACCAAATCAAGATGCCACTTGTGATCACTAACTCTGTTGGTTCTGAAGTTAACGTTCACGGTGACCGTTATATCTACCGTAATGGTGTGAAATACGAATTGATTCGTCAAGAAGGTAAATCTACAGACAAGATGACAAAAGGTCAAACAGTCGTGACCTATATCTATCGTAAGGTCGAAGATGGCTCAACACCTTCAAATGGTAATAATGGTCAATCTGGAAATGGTGGAAATTCAACTTCTAAAGCTGTAAAAGCGGCCTCAAATGGATCTAAAGGTTCTAAAGGTTCTAAAGGTTCTGGATCAGCAGCCGATGGCGCTTCAGATGGTAAAGGTTCAGATAAGAAGAAATCTGGAAACAAAGATGGTAAGAAGGCAGATGGTTCTGATAAAGCTAAAGAAGGCGACGGACAATTGCCAGTAACAGGTGAGTCAGATAACAACCTTGCAGCAATGGGTGTTGTTGTTATGGGACTTATGTCAGGACTTGCGGCTATGAATCGTCGTAAAAACCAAGACTAAGATTTCCACACCTTATCTCTCATAAATTCCAAAAATAAAATCTCTCTCGAGTGTGATTGCTCGGGAGAGATTTTTTGGTCTGCGGATAAAATTCACGGAATCTCCCAAGGTTTGTGAATCTTTTAAGCAGTATTTAGCTTGATAAGGTACAATAGAGTAAGACAAAACGAATGAGGAGACTGTCATGAAGTTTTTACATACGTCAGATTGGCATGTGGGGCGAACCCTCAATGGCTGGTCTTTGTTGGAGGAGCAGGAGTGGGCCTTTCAACAGATTGTGGATTTAGCTATTAGCGAAAAAGTGGATGGGGTTATCATTGCGGGAGACCTCTATGACCGTGCGGTGCCGCCTGTGGATGCGATTAAGCTATTTAATAAGACCTTGGCCCGCTTGGTGTTGGAGGAGCAGATTCCTGTCTATGCTATCAGTGGCAACCACGATGGTGCTGAACGTTTGCATTTTGGACGAGAGTTTTTTCAACATCAGGGTCTTCATTTAAGCACACGTTTGGAGGAGGCTTTTGAGCCTATTGAGTTGGAGGCTTGCCAGATTTTCCTGCTTCCCTTTATTGACCCCATTGATGCTCGTATTTACTATAAAGACGATGAGAATAAGGAAGTTCAGGGAATTGGTGATGCCTTGGCCTATATTCTCGAGGATATGGAAAAAGCTTTTGATCCTGACAAGGCCCATGTCTTGGTGACGCATTTTGCGGTTTCTAAGAAGGATGATAGTGATGGTCAAGGTCTACGGGAATTGATGTTGTCTGAAACTAGCAATACGGTAGGTGGTCTTTCTAATGTGACCAGTGACCTTTTTAAGGCTTTCGATTATGTGGCTTTAGGGCATATCCATACGCGTTTTGCCAGTCCGAGCCAGCGCGTGCAATATTCAGGCAGTCCGGTCACCTTTAATGTCAAAGAAGCCAAGCGTAGGGAAGAAAAAGGCGTTTATATTCTTGACTTAGATGCAACTGGAGACTTGTCTCAGGCCTTCCATCCTTTAGAGGTCAGACGGCCGATTGTGACCTTGCAGGAGCCTTTTGAAACCTTGGTGTCACCTGAATTTTATAAAGGACAACCTTGTCAAAAGGCTTGGTTTGCCTTTGATATTCAATTGTCCAGTCGTAAGGAATTAGAGGGCATCAATGTGCGTGCCCGTCTGGAAGAGATTTATGGTACAGACATTGTAGAAATCACTTTCAGTCGTTTGGGTGATGTCAGGGAAGAAAGCTTGACTGTAGATCAGCACTTAAAAGATTTGGAAATGCAGTCGCCTCAGGAAATTGTCTCTGATTTTTACCAGACAGTGACTGGGGGCGATGTCTTGTCTGAGAGACAAACTGCCCTTGTGGAAAGTATTTTTGAGGAGATTGGAAGGAGTGGACAATGAGACCAGTTCAGTTAGAATTGACCAATTTTGGACCTTATCGTAAGGAAGTCATCAATTTCACCCAGTTTGACCATGCTCCCCTCTTTTTGATTGGTGGGGACACAGGGGCTGGTAAGAGTACCCTCTTTGATGCCATGACGGTTGCCTTGTTTGCCACAACCAGTGGCGATCGCAATGTTGAGGAGATGCGGTCAACCTTCGCTGGTCCAGAGGATGACTTGACCAAGGTAATCTTTTATTTCCAACAAGGCAAGCAACTTTATCGCATTGAGCGAGTGCTCCAGCAGGAGAGAGCCAAGCGAGGTGGGGGCACGACCATGCAAAAGGCGACGGCTTCTTTAGTCATTGTGGATAAGATTGGGGGTAAGGAAATTGAAAAGCTTGGGGATAAGATCAAGGAAGTGAGTGACCAGATTGAGCAGATTTTGGGGCTCAATGCTGAGCAGTTCAAGCAGATTATTCTCCTACCGCAAAATGATTTCAGCCGTTTCTTGAAAGAAGATTCCAAGACCAAGACTCAAATTTTAAAGAAAATCTTTGGAACGGGTATTTTTGACCGTTTTCAAAAGAGCTTGGAAGAGCGTCTTCGTCAGAGCAATAAGGATATGGATAAGCGCCAAGCTCAGCTAGATGGCCATTTTGCCAGTCAGGTGTGGTCTGAGGAGGAATTAGCAGTCTTGATCCAAACGCCAGCCTCTGAAAAATTGGCACGCCTTGAAGAGCTTTTGTCTCAGCGTCAAGAAAGTCTTACGGAGCAAAAAAGCATCTTGAAGGATGCCTATGAGGATTTGGTTAAACTGCAGAAGAGCTTGCAAACTGCCCAAGATTTGGCAAAGATTTTCCAAGAATTGAAGCAAGCCAAGGAGCGTTACCGTCTGGAAATTGAGGAAGGTGCTCAGGAACAGGCAGAAGCCAAAGTGCATCTGGAGGAATTGCAGTTCGCTCAAGGTCTGCAGGAAACCATTAGTAGCCTTAAACAATATCAGAAACAGTTGTTGCAATTAGAGCAGGATCTTGAAATCGCTCAGGAAGAATTGAGTGAAAAGCAGCAGGCTTTTGAGGGAGTTAAGGCTCAAAAAGAGGCACTCGCAGCTCAATCTAAGGACTCTCTTCAAAAAGAAGAGGAGCTTGAAACTTGGAAAGAGGATATTATCTATGCTCAGAGTCTTGTCCGAGAGCAGGAGAAAATCAAACGTTCAAGCACTAACTACAAGCAGTTGGAAGAAACCTATCAACAGGCGTCGAAAAAGATTGAGACGCTTAACAAGTCCTTGTCAGATTTGGAGGCCAATCGCCTAAGTTTAGATAGCTTGCATGAAGCCGAAAAACTCCTCCAGTCTGTGGGTTACAATGTGGATAATCAACTGGCTCAGGACCTGAAAGAAATAGAGGACTTGAAGCAGGAGTTGGCCAAGACGGAAAAACGTCAACAAGGGTTATCTTTGGATATTGACCAAGTTCAAGAAAGTCTCAAGGAATTGGAAGACCAGTTAGCAACCACTTTAGCTTCACGTCGTCAACTCATGATTGCCCAGTTGCAGGCAGAATTAGAGGATGGACAGCCATGTATGGTTTGTGGTTCCATTGACCATCCTAAGGTCGATGGGACACAGGCGAATGAAGCGGCCTTGAAGGATCTCATGAATCAGGTGGAGGAACTTCAAGCTCAAAAAGAAAAGAAAGTCGCTACCTTGTCAAACCGTCAGGCTACCTTGAGCGAAGTTGAATCTAAACGTCAAGATTTGCTTGACCAAGTGGCTAAAGTCAAGCTAGCTCTCGAAAAACACTATCAAGAACTCCAGGAGCAAGTTAAGGGACAATTTGATTTTGATTTTTCAGAGGACTATGAAGCAGACTGTGGACAAGCCTTACTCCGAAAGGTTGAGCAGTATTATCAAGATCTACACAAACGCTTTGATAAGGAAGAGGCAGATCGTGTCCATTATCAAGAGAAGTTAGGGCAAGCTCAGGAAAAATCGATAGATTTGGCTAAAGCCTATCAAGAGGCTAAGGCGGCGCTTGACCAAGCTAAGGAACGTCTTAAGGAGTTACAAGAAGCTCATCAAGAGCTTGAATCTGTTGAGGTTTATCAAGAACGTATTTCCCTAGCAAAGCAGGAGTTGGACCTCTACAATAAGCAAGTCAAGGAAAATAGTGAAGCCTACAACCAACTTCATGCTGACATTCAAGGCATCAAGGGGCAACTTGAGAGCTTAACCAAGTCTAAAGAAAATGCTAGCCAAGAAACTAAGCGTTTATCGGCTGAACTAGACCAAAGTCTTATGGCTGAAGGGGCCCTCACCAATGACCTAGAGCAAATCCAGCTTTGGCTTCTTGAGGTGAATAAGCAAGCGATTCCTGAGCTCCAGGCTCAATTGACAAGCTACCAAACTCTTAAACAAGAGTTGAAGGCGCAGATTGTCAAGGGTCAAGAGCTTATCAAAGACCAAGAAAAGCCAGACCTTGGCAATCTAACACAAGCAGTAGAGGATTGTCAGGAGAGCTATGATAAGCAGCTGGCTCAGGTGTCTGTCATTGAGAAGGGGATTAAAGATGCGACGGCTACCTACCAAGCGGCCAAAACCCTTCAAGACAGTAATCAAGAGGCCTTTAAAGCTCACCAAGAGCTCAGCGATCTGGTTAAGGTGGTTAAGGGAGAAAATACAGCACTAACTGGACGACTCAATCTTGAAGTCTATGTTATCCGTCAGTATTTCCAACAAATCTTAGACTATGCCAATGCTAACTACATCGGTCTCTTAACGGATAACCGCTATTCCTTTGTCTTGAGTGAAGAAGGGCGTCGGGCGCGTGATCACTTTGGTTTGGACATCAACGTCTATGACCAGCTGACAGGTAGCGAGCGTTCCGTCAAATCCTTGTCTGGAGGAGAAACCTTTATCGCTGCACTGGCTATTGCCCTATCCCTCTCAGAGGTGGTGCAAAATACTAGCAAAGGTGCTGTTGTTGAAGCTCTCTTCATCGACGAAGGGTTTGGCTCACTGGATAAGGAAGCCCTGACCAAAGCCATCGCTGTTCTGGAACAAATCGGTGAAAACCGTATGGTCGGTGTCATCAGTCACGTGGACGACATGAAAGAAGGCATCGCCCAACAATTAGCTATCATCAAGTCGCATGATGGCAGTAGCCGTATTAAGATTGTGGATAAAGGGTAAAATATAAAAACTAAATTACTATCAATTAACGAGAATCAAAAGATATATCCTTTAACAGGAGTCTATTATCTGAGGAATAACTATCTTAGAAAATGTTCAATAGGCAATAGTTCCCCAAGTCTGTAGAATCCTACTTGTTGACGATTTAATTCAAGCTATTTTTAGTGGAACCTGAGTTTCTTCTTATAGAAAACGTTTTTTGTTATATTATTTCTTAAAGCAAGAAATTCCTAAGAAGTATAACTTCTTAGGAATTTTTTTTTCATTGCTTATAAGTAGTCTACTGCAAGAATAGGAGTGTTCTTTTTAGCCGGTACACGAGTTTTAACACCATTATTCCCTTTAGGGAGACGTAATTTTGTAGTTCCTTGATTTGAAGAATTTGTTTGGTGTCTGTAGTTAACAGGGATACGTGTTTTCACACCGTTATTGCCTTTAGGAAGACGAAGTTTTTTAGCATTTGTTGGTGTAACTGGTGTTACAGGTTTTTCAGCTGTTCCTTCAGTCACTTCCTTGTAAATATAAGTGATTGTAACAGTATTTGAGATACGAATTTTGTGTGACTTAATTTCTTGGTCATCAATTAATTGTAGCTCATATGTTTTACCATTTGCCTGGATTGTTTTAGGAGCAGTCGGGAAATAGGCATAGTAAGCTAAATCAATATCACGTCTAACCATGTTGACTTGGATTGGAGCAATTTCCTGTCCCTTATTATCGACAAAACGGGCCTGTTGCGCGACAGTTGGCGCAAGGTCAACATCATCGTAGAAGTAGGTAACATCAATAATAGGACTTGAAGCAATCCCTTTTTTAGGTGCGCCGTAATTACTCTTATTGTTAAGCACCATGTCGTCGTATTTAGCAAAATACCATGTTTTTCCGTTTTCATCGGTAACCGTTGCTGGCGCAAAAGCAGCTGTGTCGTATTCAGTGAAAGCAGGAGTTTTAATCGTTGCGTAAAGCACATCTTTTTGAGAGCTAAATTGTGAGTAACTTGCTTCGGTTGTTCGACGGATGTGATGGATACGAACTTCTGACACACGCTCATCAACTGTTGGTGTGTTTACAACTGGACTTGATTCTTCAAGATTTATAGGAGTTGTATTTTCAACTGCTGGTGCAGGAGTACTTGCAGGTGTAGTTACCTCCTCACTAAGGATAGCAGTGCTCGCCGAGTTAACCTCAGTGGCAGTATTAGCGGTAGTAGCTGTGTTTACTGATTCGTGAGCTAGATTGACATCAACGGCTGAAGCAGGGATGTTTTCAACAACTAGGTTTTCAAAAGCCTCTGTAGTGGGAAGGTTTACTGGCAATTCTTGTTCATCTGCAAGTGCAGAAGATGATAGACCAAGTGCTAAAATTGCAGCACTAAGACCAATAGTAGCATGTAATTTCTTATTCATGTTTATTAATTCCTCCTTGATTTACACTGATTATATCATGCCCTGATAACAAATGTCAAAAAATTAGAGAATGTGTTTAGGAGGTTTTTTCTTGATAAGAAGCAACTGATAATGCTTTATAAAAAACATAACAGTAGTATTTAGTTAACATATTTATCAATATTGTTTTCTTCTTATATCCTTCTATAGAACTCATGATATCCATTTTTTTATCTAATAATATTTTTATAATCAAAAAAATTAATAAAAAGCGATGTGATAATTTTATTTAATAATTTAAGGCTATTAGGAGACTAAAATATCTAATTTAGAGTACTAAATGAATATTTTTTGTAAAATGATGCCGGTTTTGATGAGGGTGAGATTAGGTGTCATTAGCTTCTACGAGATATTATCTTACTTAGATAAAAATAAGTTTAATCCCCGAAAAAGCTTATTTTTATAAACCTCATTGTGGTAGTTTTATCGTTTTTCTTTTCATTGAATGACTTGATTGCGCTTCTGAGTTTCACATATATGAATTACTTCAAGAGTGATAGTAATTTAATGGCATCCTACCGACATACTAATTTGGACTACAAGATGTGAATCATAAATTTGAAGAAGTCCAGGTTTGGATTGATAGAAGAGCCTCTCAGACCAAGAGCAAACCATCAGTTCTCACGCTAGACTTCTTAACTGTCGGTTTTTGAAATAAAAGTAATCTAATTTGGAATAGATTTAATCTATTAGAAAATTAAGTGATATTATGGTATAATTTAATGTTGTTAAGTCTCGAAAAAATAAGGAAAATGATATGAAGTGTATGGGATTTCAGATCTTGTGTGACAATGAAAACAGTTATAAACATTTTTTGATAGTCCTATTGTATTATGACTTTTTGAGACAAGAAAAAATATCACAGCTAGAAAAGTAAGAAAATGACAGAAAAAATTTCCGTAATTATTCCCGTTTACAATGTAGAAAATCAACTTCAGACCTGTCTAGACAGTGTCCTGGGGCAGACCTATCAAAATCTTGAAATCATCCTCATCAATTATGGCTCAACAGACAATAGTGATGCTATTTGCCGTAGCTATGCTGCTAGGGATTCTCGCATTCTCTATTTCAAAAAGGATAATGGAGGGCTTTCAGATGCTCGCCATATTGGTATTCGTCAGGCTAAGGGAGCTTACGTTACCTACGTGGATGCTGAGGATTGGGTAGAGCCAACTTATCTGGAGGAGCTCTATCAGGCACTTCAGGCTCACAAAGCGGATATCGCAGTCGCCAATTACAGCGTTTATAAGGAATCGGAAGATCGCTTTTATTTTTACATCAAGGATGAAGATTATTACGAGCAGGTGTATTCACCCGCTCAGATTATTGATGGGCTCTTTGAAGAAACCAATAACATTAACATCGCTCTGATTTCTGCGACAGGTAAACTCTACAAACGTTCCTTGTTTAATGACTTGCTTTTCCCAAAAGAGCATGCAGGGGAGGATGGCTTTTTCAACCTTAAAGCTTATCTCATGAGTGAGCGTACGGTTTACCTTAATAAGGGACTTTATGTTTACCGTGAGAGTCCAGAGATGCCATCGGCGACATGGATGCAAGATTGGATGATGACCTTGGTTTATGCCATGGAGGAGCGCTTGGCTATTGTTGCTAGCCATGGTTTCCCTCTGGAAAAATACATGGTTACCTACCGTCAGATGCTAGAGGCTTGCTTGAAAAATGTCGAGGAGCAAGGTCTCACAGATTCTGATGCCTACCGCTCCATTCAGGAAAAATTCCAGGTCTTGAGCTTGGCTCCTCAACGTTATGAGACTAAGAAGCGTGCCATTGTTCTAGCAGCCAACTATGCCTATGTTGACCAAGTGCTTACGACCATCAAATCCATCGTTTTCCATCATCGCAACATTCGTTTTTACTTGATTAACGATGATTTTTCTCAAGAGTGGTTTAGAGGGCTTAACCGTCATCTGGCTGCCTTTGGTAGTGAAGTAATTAACTGTCGTGTGGATAGTAGTCAGCTCAAGCAATACAAGACCAATAGTAATTATGCTAGCTATCTTCGCTATTTTGTGGCGGACTTTGTGTCTGAGGAACGAGCCCTCTATTTGGATAGTGACATGGTGGTTACAGGTTCTCTAGAAGATCTCTTTACCCTTGATTTACAAGGTCGCCCTTTGGCTGCTGTGCGTGATTATGCCATTCAGGTTCAAGACCGTCAGGCAATGTTTGATGCAGGTTTCATGGTGATTGATACAGCTTATTGGAAGCAGTACAACATGAGACGCCACTTGATTGACATGACTAGCGAATGGCATGATAAGGTTCCATTTGCGGAGCAGTCCATTCTAAACATGGTCTTCCGCAACAACTGGTTGCCCTTGTCTTTTGATAACAACTATGCGGTCACCAAGTCTAGTCTAGCTGGCTTCCATTTGCCAAATGGTCAAGACTATCCTAAAGTTCTGCATTATGCCTCACATCGTAAGCCTTGGTTGCCTTTAGCCTGCCAAGCCTATCGTGAGGTCTGGTGGTTCTATGCTCAAATGGATTGGTCAGGAGTCGCTGAAAATGCTGCTTTGTCGCCACTTTCAGAGGACATGATTTATCCTAAGGGCCGTCCATTCACTTGTTTGGTCTACACCAACATTTCAGAAATTCCGCATTTGACGGATCTTATCTCGGCTCTTCCTAAGGTACAGTTTAAAATTGCTTCTCGCCAGCATGTGACAGATAAACTGGCCCAATTGATTACCTATCCAAATGTGACGGTCTACTCAGCCATTGCGGGCTTAAATGGGCTGGATTTGGAATTGGTGCGGACCAGTGACTTGCTTTTGGATATCAATCCAGGAAGAAAGGTAGTGGAGATTCTTGATGCCTTTAGGTTTGAAAATAAACCGATTCTAGGGTTTGAGGACCTCAAGTCAACCAAGCATAATCAACAAACCTACTCAAGAGATCGTTGGAAAGAGATGGCTGAGACCATTCGCCAAATGCGCAAGAAGAGTCTGTAATCCTTTGCTTGGATAAGTAGGCTGAAATGGCGTCTCTGTCTCGTTTCAATCGAAATAACATCAGCCTGTCTATGGGCAGGAAATAGGAGTAATAGTGAAAAAAATTAGTCAATCGATAATCACCAAACGTGTCTTATGGACCCTCTTTTTCCTCTTTATTTATTGTTTGGGAAATCAATTGGTTCTACCGTTTGTGGATTTGAAAAATGCAAATATCTTTGGGGGAGCCATAGGTTCCTTGGCTTTCTCTAGTGCCATGATGGGGGGAAACCTCAGGTCCATGTCTCTATTTTCAGTGGGCTTGTCGCCCTGGATGTCGGCCATGATTCTCTGGCAGATGTTTTCTTTCTCTAAGAAAATGGGCTTGAAAAATCTTCCCATTGAGATTCAGGACCGTAGACGCATGTATTTGGCCCTAGGGATTGCCATTGTTCAATCTTTGGCAGTATCCTTGAATTTACCTATCGTTTCAGGGGTTAATGCTAGTCTCGCTATTTTCATGAATACCATTTTATTAATTGCCGGGACCTTCTTCTTGGTTTGGCTATCAGACCTCAACTCTCTCTTTGGGATTGGAGGCTCCATTGTTATCTTGATGGCAAGTATGATGGCCAATCTGCCCTATCAAATCATGGATAGTATTGAAAAGTTAGGTATCGGTTGGGATGTCTTGCTTCCTCTGATTCTATTCAGTTTGGTCTTCCTCTATATTTCAGGGGTTGTGCAGAGGGCTAGATACCGTATCTCAATCAATAAAATCAATATTCATAACCGCTTTAAACAGTATTCTTACTTGGATATTATGTTGAATCCAGCCGGAGGGATGCCTTTCATGTATGCCATGTCGCTGGTTAGTATTCCGCAGTATGTTTTTATGCTGATTCAATTTATCCATCCTGAAAGCAAGTGGACTAGTGGTGCCATCAAGGCTTTGACAGTCGGTCAACCTCTTTGGTTGGTCGTTTATCTGATCATGCTCTTCGTTTTAGGGTTAGCCTTTGCCTTCGTTAATGTCTCTGGTGAGCAAATCTCTGAGCGAATGCGCAAGTCAGGTGAGTATATCTACGGTGTTTATCCAGGCCAAGAAACTAGTGCTTATATCAACCATTTGGTGCTTAGACTTGGTTTTATCGGTGCCCTTTATATGCTCTTTATGGCAGGTGCTCCAATGCTGATTATCTTGGTCAATCCAGATTACCTACAACTGAGTATGATTCCTGGGACATTCTTGATTTTTAGCGGTATGATTTACAATGTTAACGAGGAAATGAAAGCCTTGAAGCTTAACACTTCCTACACCCCACTTTTTGAAAATGTATAAACTCTCACCCCTCGTGGGGTTGAGAGGCAGGCTGGTGATGTCTGATCGGTCTGCCCCTCAATCTCAAGTATTGTGATGAAAAGACAATGAAGGAGAACTCATGTATTATTTTATTCCAGCTTGGTATGGACAGACGGATGAATTTTGGAAGACGGTCATTGATCCTTGG
>OVXK01000164.1_pt1 | contig 23703 bp, 10 predicted proteins | sample 1732021 | NCBI WGS metagenome assembly OVXK01 (sample SAMEA4413051, study PRJEB24355) | metagenome | biome: human; feature: gut; material: faeces | place: United Kingdom | collected 2010 | reverse complement strand
CCAAGGATCAATGACCGTCTTCCAAAATTCATCCGTCTGTCCATACCAAGCTGGAATAAAATAATACATGAGTTCTCCTTCATTGTCTTTTCATCACAATACTTGAGATTGAGGGGCAGACCGATCACGCATCACCAGCCTGCCTCTCAACCCCACGAGGGGTGAGATATTATACATTTTCAAAAAGTGGGGTGTAGGAAGTGTTAAGCTTCAAAGCCTTCATTTCCTCGTTAACGTTGTAAATCATACCGCTAAAAATCAAGAAAGTACCAGGAATCATACTAAGCTGTAGGTAATCTGGATTGACCAAGATAATCAGCATTGGCGCACCTGCCATAAAGAGCATATAAAGGGCACCGATGAAACCAAGTCTAAGCACCAAATGGTTGATATAGGCACTGGTTTCTTGGCCTGGATAAACGCCGTAGATGTACTCACCTGACTTACGCATACGCTCAGAGATTTGCTCACCAGAGACATTAACAAAGGCAAAGGCTAATCCTAGAACGAAGAGCATGACCAGGTAAACAACCAACCAAAGAGGTTGACCGACCGTCAAGGCCTTGATGGCACCACTGGTCCACTTGTTTTCAGGATGGATAAATTGAATCAGCATAAAGACGTACTGCGGAATGCTGACCAGGGACATGGCATACATGAAAGGCATCCCTCCGGCTGGATTCAACATAATATCCAAGTAAGAATACTGTTTGAAGCGGTTATGAATATTGATTTTATTGATTGAGATACGGTATCTAGCCCTCTGCACAACCCCTGAAACATAGAGGAAAATCAAACTGAACAGAATCAGAGGAAGCAAGACATTCCAACCAATACCTAATTTTTCAATACTATCCATGATTTGATAAGGCAGATTGGCCATCATACTTGCCATCAAGATGACAATGGAGCCCCCAATCCCAAAGAGGGAGTTGAGGTCTGATAACCAAACCAAGAAAAAGGTACCGGCAATCAATAAAATGGTATTCATGAAAATAGCGAGACTAGCATTAACCCCTGAAACAATAGGTAAATTCAAGGATACTGCCAAAGATTGAACAATGGCAATCCCCAGGGCCAGATACATGCGTCTACGGTCCTGAATCTCAATGGGGAGATTTTTCAAGCCCATTTTCTTAGAGAAAGAAAACATCTGCCAGAGAATCATGGCCGACATCCAGGGCGACAAGCCCACTGAAAAAAGAGACATGGACCTGAGGTTTCCACCCATCATGGCACTAGAGAAAGCCAAGGAACCGATGGCTCCCCCAAAGATATTTGCATTTTTCAAATCTACAAACGGTAGAACCAATTGATTTCCCAAACAATAAATAAAGAGGAAAAAGAGGGTCCATAAGACACGTTTGGTGATTATCGATTGACTAATTTTTTTCACTATTACTCCTATTTCCTGCCCATAGACAGGCTGATGTTATTTCGATTGAAACGAGACAGAGACGCCATTTCAGCCTACTTATCCAAACAAAGGATTACAGGCTCTTCTTACGCATTTGGCGAATGGTCTCAGCCATCTCTTTCCAACGATCTCTTGAGTAGGTTTGTTGGTTATGCTTGGTTGACTTGAGGTCCTCAAACCCTAGAATCGGTTTATTTTCAAACCTAAAAGCATCAAGAATCTCCACTACCTTTCTTCCTGGATTGATATCCAAAAGCAAGTCGCTGGTCCGCACCAATTCCAAATCTAGCCCGTTTAAGCCCGCAATGGCTGAGTAAACCGTCACATTTGGATAGGTAATCAATTGAGCCAGTTTATCAGTCACATGCTGGCGAGAGGCTATTTTAAACTGTACCTTAGGAAGAGCCGAGATAAGATCCGTCAAATGCGGTATTTCCGAAATGTTGGTGTAGACCAAACAAGTGAATGGACGACCCTTAGGATAAATCATGTCCTCTGAAAGTGGTGATAAAGTAGCATTTTCAGAGACCCCTGACCAATCCATTTGAGCATAGAACCACCAGACCTCACGATAGGCTTGGCAGGCTAAAGGCAACCAAGGCTTACGGTGTGAGGCATAATGCAGAACCTTAGGATAGTCTTGACCATTTGGCAAATGGAAACCGGCTAAACTAGACTTGGTGACCGCATAGTTGTTGTCAAAAGACAAAGGCAACCAGTTGTTACGGAAGACCATGTTTAGAATGGACTGCTCCGCAAATGGGACCTTGTCATGCCATTCGCTGGTCATGTCGATCAAGTGGCGTCTCATGTTGTACTGTTTCCAATAAGCTGTATCAATCACCATGAAACCTGCATCAAACATTGCCTGACGGTCCTGAACCTGAATGGCATAATCACGCACGGCAGCCAAAGGACGACCTTGTAAATCAAGGGTAAAGAGATCCTCTAGAGAACCTGTAACCACCATGTCACTATCCAAATAGAGGGCTCGTTCCTCAGACACAAAGTCCGCCACAAAATAGCGAAGATAGCTAGCATAATTGCTATTGGTCTTGTATTGCTTAATCTGACTACTATCCACACGACAGTTAATCACTTCACTACCAAAGGCAGCCAGATGACGGTTAAGTCCTCTAAACCACTCTTGAGAAAAATCATCGTTAATCAAGTAAAAACGAATATTGCGATGATGGAAAACGATAGATTTGATGGTCGTAAGCACTTGGTCAACATAGGCATAGTTGGCTGCTAGAACTATGGCACGCTTCTTAGTCTCATAACGTTGAGGAGCCAAGCTCAAGACCTGGAATTTTTCCTGAATAGAGCGGTAGGCATCAGAATCTGTGAGACCTTGCTCCTCTACATTTTTCAAACAAGCCTCTAGCATCTGACGATAGGTAACCATATATTTTTCCAAAGGGAAACCATGACTAGCAACGATAGCCAAACGCTCCTCCATGGCATAAACCAAGGTCATCATCCAGTCCTGCATCCAAGTCGCTGATGGCATCTCTGGACTCTCACGGTAAACATAAAGTCCCTTATTGAGATAAACCGTACGCTCACTCATGAGATAGGCTTTAAGGTTGAAAAAGCCATCCTCCCCTGCATGCTCTTTTGGAAAAAGCAAGTCATTAAACAAAGAACGTTTGTAGAGTTTGCCTGTTGCAGAAATCAGGGCGATGTTAATGTTATTGGTTTCTTCAAAGAGCCCGTCAATAATCTGAGCGGGTGAATACACCTGCTCGTAATAATCTTCATCCTTGATGTAAAAATAAAAGCGATCTTCCGATTCCTTATAAACACTGTAATTGGCTACTGCGATATCTGCCTTGTGAGCTTGGAGCGCCTTATAAAGCTCCTCTAGATAGGTTGGTTCTACCCAATCCTCAGCATCCACGTAGGTAACGTAAGCTCCCTTAGCCTGACGAATACCAATATGTCGAGCATCTGAGAGCCCTCCATTATCCTTTTTGAAATAGAGAATGCGAGAATCCCTAGCAGCATAGCTACGGCAAATGGCGTCACTCTTATCTATTGAGCCATAATTGATGAGGATGATTTCAAGATTTTGATAGGTCTGCCCCAGGACACTGTCTAGACAGGTCTGGAGTTGATTTTCTACATTGTAAACGGGAATAATTACGGAAATTTTTTCTGTCATTTTTTATTTCTTATTTTTTTCTAGCTAGTAAGATTTTTTCTTTTCCTGTCTCAAACCGACATAAGCTTTCCAGAAACAGTCTAAGAGTTTAATAACAACTTTTAGGTCGCAAGAGATAGGGACCTTAAACACACTCTATACACTTTTTTCCTTGCTTTTATCGAGACTTAACCATATTAAATTATACCATAGTATCACTTAATTTTCTAATAGATTAGCTTTTTTATGAGAGGTTTTTTTCAAACTAATTTCCTTTTATTTTCAGAAAAAACTGACAGTTAAAAAGCTGATACAGAGGGGATAAAAAAGAGATAGCCCTATTGGGGAACTATCTCTTAGAATGCTTAAAGGTTTTGAGTGAGGTCTCTTAAGCTCTCGACTCTTCCTACCCCTTATCCACAATTTTAATGCGACTGCTACCATCGTGCGACTTGATGATGGCTAGTTGCTGAGCGATGCCCTCTTTCATGTCATCCACGTGACTGATGACACCGACCATTCGGTTTTCACCAATTTGTTCCAGAACCGTGATAGCCTTGGTGAGGGCTTCCTTATCAAGTGAACCGAAACCTTCGTCGATGAAGAGGGCTTCAACAACGGCACCCTTGCTGGTATTTTGCACAACTTCTGAGAGGGATAGGGCAATGGCCAGTGCGGCGATAAAGGTTTCACCACCAGACAAGGATTTAACGGAGCGTTCACTACCTGTCAACTGGTCATAGACGTTGATATCCAAGCCAAAGTGATCACGCGCCCTGCGTCCTTCCTCGCTCAAGACAAAGGAATAGCGATTATCCGTTAAGAGACCGATGTAGTTGGCATTGGCATAGTCCAAGATTTGTTGGAAATACTGACGGATAACATAGACCTCAAGATTGAGACGACCAGTCAGAGCAGTATTTTCTCCCTTGACTACCTTAACCAAATCACTGAGTTCTTGGTGAGCTTTAAAAGCCTCTTGATTACTGTCTTGAAGGGTTTTGGCGGCTTGGTAGGTAGCCGTCGCATCCTTAAGTCCCTTCTCCATGACAGACATCTGAGCCAGTTGCTTATCATAGCTTTCCTGACTGGTTTGAACCTCTTGTGTTAAAGCGGCCAAATCTGGTTTTTCATGATTTTGGAGAAGCTCTTTGCCCTTACTAATCTGGGTCTGCAATTCTTGTTTAAGGGTTTGGTAACTTGTCAATTGAGCCTGAAGCTTAGGAATAGCTTGCTTGTTCACTTCAAGCAGCCAAAGCTGGATTTGTTCTAGGTCATTGGTGAGCGCCCCTTCAGCCTTAAGACTTTGATTTAATTCAGCCAATAGACGCTTCGTTTCTTGGCTGGTCTTTTCTTTAGACTTGGTCAAGCTCTCAAGTTGCCCCTTGATGCCTTGAATGTCGGCATGAAGTTGGTTGTAGGCTTCACTATTTTCCTTAATCTGCTTATTGTAGAGGTCCAACTCCTGCTTCGCAAGGGAAATCCGTTCTTGATAAACCTCTACAGACTCCAGTTCCGGATGAGCTACCTGCAAATCTTTTAAGCGCTCCTTAGCTTGGTCGAGAGCTGCCTTGGCCTCTTGATAGCTCTTAGCCAAATCTGTCGCTTTTTCCTGAGCTCGTCCTAACTCATTTTGATAATGGACACGGTCTGCCTCTTCCTTCTCATAGCGTTTTTGGAGTTCTTGATAATGCTTCTCAACAGCACTCAACAAGGCTTGTCCACGGTCAGCTCCATAGTCCTCTGAAAAATCAAAATCAAACTGTCCCTTAACTTGTTCTTCCAGTTCTTGATAGTGTTTTTGAAGAGTTAACTTAACTTTAGCCACTTGGTCAAGCAAATCTTGGCGCTTAGTCTCAACTTCACTCAATCTAGCCTGACGATTTGACAAGGTAGCAACTTGCTTTTCTTTTTGAGCTTGAAGTTCCTCCACCTGGTCCATGAAATCCTTCAAGGCCGCTTCATCAGCCTGTGTCCCATTGACCTGAGGATGTTCTAAGGAACCACAGACCATACAGGGCTGTCCATCCTCTAATTCTGCCTGCAACTGGGCAATCATGAGTTGACGACGTGAAGCCAAAGTCGTTTTCAACTTCTCTTCCAATCCTTTGAGAATTTCTTGAGCTTGGTCACTATCCAAAGATAAGGTTTGATGACGTTTTTCCGTCTTTGCCAACTCCTGATTCAAGCCCTCTAATTCTTTTAGATCCTGAGCCAGTTGCTTATCCACACTGTAGCCCACAGACTGGAGGAGTTTTTCAGCCTCATGTAAACTCTCTAAACTAAGACGATTAGCTTCCAAATCTGACAAGGACTGGGAAAGGAGCTCAATCTCTTTCGAAGCCTGCTGATAGGTCGCTTCCAACTGCTTGTAGTTTGCACTGGACTGTTTGATTTTCTCCTGCTCTTGGGCAAGACTCTGAGCATAGATAATAGCCTCTTTCCATACTTCCAGTTTCTCTTCTTTTTGAAGAAAATCCTCAGATTGGGTTGCAAACGCCTCTTTTTGAGCCTTGACTTCCTCAAAAGCCTGCTCCTGAGCACTAAGTGCTACCTGAGCAATTTCAAGGTCTTGCTCTACTTGCAACAACTGCTTCTGATACTGCTTCAAGCTGCTGATGGTTTCCTGCAGCCCTTGGGCGAACTGCAATTCCTCCAGATGCGATTTCGCCTCTGCTTGTCCCTGAGCCCCTTCCTCAATTTCTAGACGGTAACGCTCCTTGGCTTGCTCCAATTCTTGGAAAATCTTTGCCAGATCTTGAGCACTTTGCAAGCTCTTCTGCAGTTTAGCCAAGTCCTCATGGGCATCCTTCAAGATGCTTTTCTGCTCTTTAAGACTTTCTTGACGTTGTGCCAAAAGGTCTTCAAGGCGTGCCAATTTTTCAGAGGCTGGCGTTTGGGCCAGAGCAGCTAATTCCTCCTCAGACCAGACCTGACTGGTAAAATGGCCATCGAGCTGAGCTTGGCGCTTCTCCATATCCTTGTTGCTCTGGCGAAGACGCTCTTCCAGGCTCTTTTGAAAACGGTCAAAAATACCTGTTCCAAAGATTTTCTTCAAAATTTGAGTCTTGGTCTTGGAATCTTCCTTCAAGAAACGGCTGAAATCATTTTGCGGAAGGAGGATAATCTGTTTGAACTGCTCGGCATTGAGACCCAAAATCTGCTCAATCTGGTCACTCACTTCCTTGATTTTATCCCCAAGCTTTTCAATTTCTTGACCACCAATCTTATCCACAATGACTAGAGAAGCTGTTGCCTTTTGCATGGTCGTACCACCACCCCGCTTGGCCCTCTCCTGCTGGAGAACTCGCTCAATGCGATAAAGGTGGTTGCCCTGTTGAAAGTAAAAAGTCACCTTGGTCAAATCATCCTCTGGACCAGCAAAGGTCGATCGCATCTCCTCAACGTTGCGATCGCCACTAGTCGTCGCAAACAAGGCAACTGTCATAGCATCAAAGAGAGTACTCTTACCAGCCCCTGTGTCCCCACCAATCAAAAAGAGGGGAGTGTGGTCAAACTGGGTGAAATTGATGACTTCCTTACGATAAGGTCCAAAATTGGTCAATTCTAACTGGACTGGTCTCATTGTCGACTCCTCTCAATCTCCTCAAAAATACTTTCCACAAGGGCAGTCTGTCTCTCAGACAAGACGTCGCCCCCAGTCACTGTCTGGTAGAAATCAGAGACAATTTCCTGCGGAGACTGCATTTCCAAATCTTTTAAGTGCTGATCAACAGTCACGTTTTCTTCCCCAACATCACCCAAACGACTGAAAGTGATCTCTACAATATCTGTCCCATAAATTTCTTCCAGACGGGCACGCACATTGATACCCTCTAATTCCTTACGACTGGACAGTTGAATATCAAAGGCAAACCAAGCCTTTTGACAAGGCTGTTCCTTATAAAATTCAGGTGACATCAAGGTTTCAAAAGGCGCCTGAAGGGTCACAATTGGCCGTCTGACCTCTAGAGAATGGAAGGTCTGAGACAAGTTACCAGACGCATCCAATTCAAGAATATAAACACCCTTCTCTTCCTTACGTTTGGCTTCTTTGACATTAAAGGCGACTGGACTACCTGAATATTGCACGCGCTGGGTCGGACTAGCAAAGCGGGTATGGATATGCCCCAAGGCCACATAATCAAAAGCCTTGAAAAGATCACTGGTCACATTGGTAAGCCCACCCACCGTATTACTGGTTTCAGACAACATCAATTCTCGTAAACTTTGACCATCTTGGTCCTCTTTCTTAGAAACCGCAAAATGCGTCACCAAGACATGGGCCTTGTCAGGATCAAAGGCTTTTTCCATATCCTCAAGAATGTAGGCTAAAGCATCACCAATCCCCTGAATCTCTTTATCCCCATCATCCTTATAATAAATCCGAGCATCAATAGGATCAATAAAGGGCAGCAGGAAAATCTGGCAGTCCTCCAACTCAATGGGCTCAAAAGCCTCCTCCAAACGTGTGCTTAAATGAAGACCCTGAGGTTGAAAAAAATCACGCCCAAAATGTAAGCGTTCAGCCCCATCGTGATTACCACTGATGGCATAGACAGGAATCTGCTCCTCCAGAGCCAAACGCGCTAAGGTCTTATTAAATAGCTTAATGGCATCCACAGGCGGCACCGCACGGTCATAGAGATCCCCAGCAATGATGACCCCATCCACCTGTTCGCTAATAGCCAAATCCACAATCTGTTGAAAGGCCCACTCCTGCTCCTCCAACAAAGACCAGCCATTGAGGGTTCGCCCCACATGCCAATCTGACGTATGTAAAAACTTCATGACAGTCTCCTCATTCGTTTTGTCTTACTCTATTGTACCTTATCGTGCTGAATACTGCTTAAAAGATTCACGAACATTCGGAGCTTTCCTGAGTTTTATCTACAAAGACCAAAAAATCTCTCCCGAGCAATCACACTCGAGAGAGATTTTATTTTTGGAATTTATGAGAGATAAGGTGTGGAAATCTTAGTCTTGGTTTTTACGACGATTCATAGCCGCAAGTCCTGACATGAGTCCCATAACAACAACACCCATTGCTGCGAGGTTGTTATCTGACTCACCTGTTACTGGCAATTGTTCATCGCCTTCTTTAGCTTTATCAGAACCATCTGCCTTCTTACCATCTTTGTTTCCAGATTTCTTCTTATCTGAACCTTTACCATCTGAAGCGCCATCAGCGGCTGAACCAGATCCAGAACCTTTAGAACCCTTAGATCCGTTTGAAGTTGCTTTGACAGCTTTAGATGTTGAGCTTCCAGATTGTCCGCCATTACCGTTTGATGGTGTTGAGCCATCTTCGACTTTACGGTAGATGTAAGTCACGACTGTTTGACCTTCTGTCATCTTGTCTGTAGATTTACCCTCTTGACGGATCAATTCGTATTTCACACCGTTACGGTAGATATAACGGTCACCGTGAACATCAACCTCTGAACCAACAGAGTTAGTGATTACAAGTGGCATCTTGATTTGGTTACCATACTCATCACGGTAGATAACGACGATAGTACCAACTTCTTTGTTCACTGCTGGTTTAGCAGGTTCTGCATTAACCACCTTGTAAACAACCTTTGTATCTTCACCTGGGTTGCTTGGTGTCACACCAGTCTTATCAGCCTTGTAACCTTTCACCTCAGGAACAAGAGTCATAGCAGCCTTAGTTGGATCGTTAGGATCATTTGTGTAAGTAACGGCTTCAACACCTGGGATTGGATTACCTTTTTCGTCAACGGCAATAATCTTACCAAATTTAGTGTAAGTTACAGTCTCAACCTTGCTGTCCATAGTGACGTCTTGAGAAGCCACACGACCTTTATCGGCGAAGTAACCGCTAACCATTGGTGTGATTACGAGGTCAAACTTAGTCTTATCCGCTTTCCATTCACCTGCTGTAAGAATGTCACCTGTTACAGAGTCAAGCGTCAATGAACGTTTCCATTGTGCTTTTTGGACACTGTCTGCTGGCAATTTAGCATTGCTATCTTTGCTTGCATAGTGAACAGTGTATGTCACATCTTTAAGGTAGGCATCCTTAGCTGGCCATTTTGGTCCGTTTGGTTGGTTAGGATAGATTGGTGTTCCTGGTTCGTGTGCATTGTCTGGATTAAAGTCAAGTGCTACACGTTTGAAGCTTACTGTCCAAGCTTGGTCAACTGTGCTATCCAAGTCGAATGTTGCACCAGCTGGGTAACCATCTGTCACAAGGACATAGCCAAGGTCTTGATAATGTTTGATACGTTCAGCTGTTGAATAGTTAACCGCTTCGCCAGACTTACCAGCCAAGGCAACGGTTTCAAGGGTTGAACCACTTGTTTCATCGCGGTAAGTAACACTTGCTTTTTGGTCATTCTTAACGTAAACGACCTTAGTATCGCTAGACAAGTCACCTGGTGTTGCAGGGACTACCTTAGCAGTGTAACCTGGGATAGTTGGCAAGTTCTTGTCAACTGCAATCATCTTAGTTGGATCGTTAGGATCATTGATGTAGGCAGTATCAGACACACCTGCAATTGGGTTACCATTTTCATCGACAATGACGAATTTACCAAAGGCCTTGTAGGTTACTGTATCAGTTGCTTCTGGAGCATCTGGAGTAACTGTCTTACCACCTGCTACGGCTTTATCGGCAAAGTAGCCATTCACAACAGGAACCTTAACTGTACCATAAGTGTGGCTAGTTTCATTCCAAGTCACCTTACCAGTCGCTTGGTTATCCTTACCTGCAAAGGTATAGTCAGATTTCACATCTGCAGCTGGTGTTTTATCGCCAGCCCCTTGGAAGGTAACAGTTTGTTTAGTCGCCTTAGTAACATCGTTAACGATTGCTACGTAAACGACACGAGTATCTTCACCTGGATTTGATGGTGATGCAGGGATAACTTTAACAGTGTAGCCAGGAATGCTTGGAAGCGTCTTGTCGATGGCAATCATCTTAGTTGCATCATTTGAATCGTTAGTGTAGGCAGTTGTTGATACACCTGGAATTGGATTTCCATTTTCATCCACAGCGATAAATTTACCAAAGGCTTTGTATGTCACTGTGTCTGTTGCATTTGGTGCATCCGGAGTAACTGTCTTACCACCTGCTACAGCTTTATCGGCGTAGTAACCAATAACAACTGGAGTCTTAACTGTTCCATAAGTGTGAGTTGTTTCAGTCCAAGTTGTTGTATTAGTTGTAGGATCTTCTTTACCGTTGAAGCTAAAGTCATTTTGAGTGTTGGCAGCTGGTGTCTTCGTATCAGCACCAGTGTATGTCACTGTTTGACTTGTTGCTTTAGTAACATCTTTAGTGTCTTTTTCAACGATAATGTGGTAACGGTAACCTGGAGCTAGGTATTGACCACCACCATTGGCATCAATTGAAGCATCCAATCCTTGTGAACCGTTAGCGAATTGCACAAGGTCAACGACACGGCTTTGGTTACGGTCCCAAGCACGTTCTGAACGGATTGTTGCAATACCGTTATTATAGTCGTATTGACGTTCTGACTTCAAAACATCTACATAAGCATTAGCTTTAGATTTGTCAGCAGAGGCATATTTGATGCGGTATCCTGCTGGTACTGGTGGAAGTTCTGTTACACCAGCATCATAAATTTTATTGTAAGTCTTACCGTTTGCTGTGATTGTTTCAGTTGAGTTATTGATACGGTATGTTGAAGATCCAGGAATCTTATTTCCTGCTTCATCAACGTAGTCAATAATACCAAGGTTGGCATAGTTAACAACAACCATGTAGTTACCATTTGTAATGTAGTCATAAGGTCTCAAAACCCCACGGTTATCACGACCGACTTTGAGGTGGTTGATGTAATCAATGTTAACAAAGTATTGTTGACGTTCTGGCAAATAAGCAAGTTTGTAGCCTAGGTTTGTCAAGTCAGGGTTTGTTGAGCTTGCTCCAGCATTTGTCAAAACAGCAACTGCATCAGCTGTACGAAGGCTACGGTTTGATACCGCAAGTCCCATAGCGTTGATGAGATTTTCAGAGCTAAGGCTTGCTTCAACAGCATTCAATTCACTGCTTGTCACGGCCAACTCACTAGTCGCTACTTTAAGGACGCTATTTACAGCATTGGTTGTAGACTCTGCGCTGGCAGTTTCTGCTGCAGCTGCAACTGAAGCGGCTGCACTTGTTTGTGCTGATACTTGACCAGCTACAGGAGCTTCGGCTACTGCTGTTGAGCTAAGAGTTTGTGCACTAGTCGCTACAGATGAAGCAGTCGCTGCTGCAGATTCAGAGCTCGCTTGCGATGCAGCCTGAGAAGCTGCTTCTGAACTAGCTGCTGTTTGACTAGTGGTTGAAGTTGCTTGGCTTTCTTGAGCTGCTGATTGTGGCTGTTCACTAGCCAAAGCCACAGTAGAGACTGAGCTTGGTGCGTTTTCTGTTGTTGCTGGCGCTACTGATGCTGTTGTTGGCGTTGATTGCTCCACGACTACATCTGGCTCAGCAGTTGTTTCCATACTTGCGGTAGTTGGTGCTACCGTTTCATCAGCTTGGGCACCCTGTGCATTTGAGAAGATTGAAACTCCCAAAAGGACAGAGGCTACACCAAAGCTGTATTTTCTTAATGAAAAACGTTGGCGTTTATTAAACATATCTCTCATAATAATAAATTTCCTCAATATCCAAATTACTTTATATACAGTTTCCATTTTATACTATAATTATTAAATTGTCAAATATATACTAATAATTGTGTAAAAGTTTAACTTTTATTAGAAAATATTAATTTAAAACTTTTATCTAAGTCCTTTGAAACTTCAAAACGTTCGTGCTTTTATTTACCACAATCCTCTGTTTTGTTAGTTCTATAATTTTCAAAATACTTTCATATCAAACCATTTTTCATTAAAAACGTTCATCACCCTAACCTTATTTTTTAGTTTTGGTGATATTTATTAAAATACAAAATACTCTCCCTTCAAAAAGAAAAATTTTTTAACGACTCAACTCATAGATCTTTCAACCCCTTACCAATACTGACATAGAGACTCCTTACTACTCCTTTTTCGAACAAACTCAAAAATCCCTTTGGCATATACCAAAAGGGATTCTTTCATCTATTATTTGAAAATAGAACTTGTGAAACTATCTGTCTCTTGTAGGAGTTTCTTATAGACAGCTTCTTTAAGTTTAGTCGTATGGCTTGTTGACACCGATTTATTACCGTTATTATCTGTTTTAAGACTTGCAGCGTCTTTAGCTACTGCCGCTTTAAACAAGGCCAACAAATCATCGTAAGAGCTTACTGATGTACCATCAATAGTAACTGTCGTCAAACCATGGGACGCTTTTTCTTTCACTTCTTTGAAGTAGGCCTTCTTGAAGTCTTCCAGGGTGTTGAACTGGCCATCAGAAATCTTGTTAATGATAAAGTCATCACCAAGGGTGTTCTTACCAGCCGCTTTAGCTTCTTGTTTATACTTGTTGGTCGCATAACCTAGGAAGCCTTTTTCATAGCCGTAGTAACCCCAGAGTCTGAAAGTATTATGCTTGAAGGACATAGCACCTGGAGAGCCCTCACTGGTATTACCACCATAAATGGCAGACATCATAGGTACATTGACATAGGCAGAAGAGAAGTCCTCAGGTTTATAAACACCATTTCCAGGTCCACGATTGGTCATGAAGTTATTATCCACAAGGTCATCAATAGAGGTCAAATTAATAGCCTTTTCACTATCACTTAAAGCACGAACCTTGTCGTATTGGTTTTTACTATTACCTCGTAGCTGTTTATCTACCTTCTTGAACCATGCGTTATTGAGCTCTTGCTTGCCTTGACTGAGGACTGCTTCCCCTTCCAGTGAATCAAGAAGCATAAGGGTGTCATTGTATCCCTTCATGTAACGGTCGATGGCTTCACGCGACTTCAACTTGTTTGGATTCGTATTGTACCACTGATTACCATCGTTTTCTCTTTCAAAGGCCATGTTAAGTCCCAAGGCCCCGTATTCACCTTGATGGCCCTGAGTAGCTGGTGATTGCAACATCCCTTGGGCATAAGCTTCAACGTCCGTTCCTTCACGACGGCCAAAGCCTCCAAAGTAGGCAATACGGTCATTGATATGAGTTGTTTCATGAGTGAAGGCCGAAGCACCGTACTCACTAATCATGTTAGACATGACGAAGGTAACCTTGGCACGATTATCGTATGGATTGTCGTAGATGGCAGCATAAGCACCAGCCATGGCTCCGTTATCACCATAGTACTCACCGACTGGTCCATAGATTTCACGGATTGGCGCATAGACTTCTGTACTGTTCTTGAATTGGCCGTAGCGCTCTGGCCAACCTGGCCAACCATGACCCCAGACATAGAAACCTTCCCAGACTGGATTGACAATGTCTTTGAACAATTTGTTTTTGACATTATCCGCAGCCAATCTTTGCCAGAAATCAAGATAGTTGATTTGACGTTGAGCGGCTAGATCAATCTCAGGTTTCAACTTCTCTAAGGTTGTATTGTACTTATTAGCCGTACCATAAGACATGGTGTCATAGGTAGAAATCAAGAACATCTCTGTCTTATCAAGGTTCAACAATGGCAAAATCATCTTGCGGTGGAGACCACGACTAAGGTTATCATAAACACGATACTTGTGCTCACCGACACCTTCATTTTGAGATGCCTTCTCAACAACGTAGACCTTATTCTTAGAAGCATCGATGAACCAATCATTCATATTGTCGATAGTGGTAAAGAGTTTTCGGTTGTAATTAAGGAAGTCGGTCAGGTCACTAGAAAGGGTACTTTTGGCGAGAACTTCACCAAAGGCATCGTAGGTTCTTGAACCACTGATATTATTTTCCTTAGAGCCAATCTCAATCAAACGGTCAAGGACATCCACATTTTTACCATAGAAATCTGGTTTGAAGAGCATGATTTCCTTGATATTAACATCATCAAACTTCACACCATAGTAGCGATTCAAGTAAGTCAAACCTAACAAGAGGGCCGCTTTATTTTTCTCAACCTTGTCAAGAATCATTTGTTGGGCAGCTGGTGATTGGTTAAGCTGGTGGTCTTCATTTTGAACCAGCTTAGTCACCAGGTTAGTTAAATTAGCCTTAACAGCGTCAAAACTTTCTTCCAAGAAGAGGTTCTTGATAGCATTGACCTTGTTTGGACCGGTACGACCAAGTTTTTGGTAAATCGGATCAGACTGCAACTCAATCGGTTTCAGGATATCAACGATACCATTGATAAGACTTGAGTGGTCTTTTTGAACGATGTTCGGAGTGTACGCGATACCCAAATCAGCAACAGTGTACTCTTTAACATTGCTCAAACCTTCTGAACTCTCTGAAAGCTTGAAGTAGTCTTTGGTACCATCAGCATAATGAACAATAATCTTATTAGCAGCGCTCAGGTCAGTGACAAAATTACTATCATTCATTGGAGTTACTGAAAGCACTTCTTTGGTATTCAAATTGTGGTCCTTAGCCAGTTTATTTGCTTGATAGACAATATAATCTTTGTTATAAAATGGCTGGAATTTCTCAATATTCTTGTAAGCCTGCTTGTATTCTGGCTTATAGTCTTGAATATTGGCAAAATCAGCTTGACTAGAAACATTGTTAAGCGTATTCAACGCGTAAGGCTCGCTAACAAATGTATCAGCTGTGATGTTGTAACCTTCAACACGCTTGTCAGCTTCTTCCTTGGTCAAATGTTTGAGCTTATTCGGACTCTTAGTATCTTTACCAGTACCATCTTCGGCCGAGCTATAGCCGACAACACCAAAGAGATCTTTGATGTATGGACCACCATCTTCATCATTAACATCATTCGAAGCAAAGATTTCTTGACCTTTAATAACCTTGGCGTAGGTCACGTTATCTTGAACAGCACCGTATGGCCATGTCTTAGCAACTATACCACCGACATTTCGTGTGTTTTTAACATCAAGAACACCCTTGGCTACCGAGTTAGTCACCCTAGCCTTAGTTCCCGACTTCCAGCTGTTAAGCATGTAAGTGACAAATGGCACCAGCATACTTGCATTGGCATTATTGGCTGTAATGGTCGCATCTACATAGACTCTGTTGACGAATCCCATGTAGTTTGAACCAGCAATCCCACCAACTGTTGAGTTATTACCAACAGAGTTGATCTTACCGATAAAGGCAACATTTTCAATCTTGCCATCTTCATCAATCTTATTGACAATACCTGCAACGTCATTGTTACCAGTCACTGAACCAGCCACCTTAACATCTTCAATCAGACCTTTATTTTTAAGGTTAAATCCAACCGTCGCGATTTGATTTTGACCAGAGCGATTGATGTCTACATTTTCAAAGTTGATATTCTTGATCGTTCCGCCATTGATGACATTAAACAATGGATGCTCTAAATCATAGATGGCATAGCGTTTATCACCATCACTGAGCAACTTACCAGTAAATTCAGTCGTAATGTATGATTTACCGTTTGGAACGACGTGACGAGCACTCATACTTTGACCCAGCCTAAATTCACCTGAAGGATTAGCCTGAATGGCATTGACCAACTCAGCAAAATCATAGTAAACATTGGCTTGACTAGCCTGAGGTTTCTCAATGTAATAGCTATAGGTTTGAGCAAAATGGTTTTGGGCATCACGTTGAACCAAATTGTCCGCTGCTGCAGTTACCTTATAAACCACCTTGCCATCAACCGTTGTTTCTTCGATGGCTTTTACTGCCAAGTAAGTGGTCTTCTGATCCGCAGAAGTCATCTTCAAGTAGTAATTCGTGAGATCCTGAGGTACAGCTGCCAGACGAGTCTCATCCACTTCTGTTTGATTGTCATACTTAATCAAATCTGTACGTGCAAAATCTTTAAGCTCAACCTTCTTGAGATCCAGTTGGAGAGTTTGGTCTGCCAAAACCTGATTCTCCTCACCATTGCCACGATCATAGGTCATGGTTGTTGTGAGGGTATATGGCTTGTAATAGTCTAAGTTTGTTAGGTCAGCAGTCAAGGTCGTGCTAGGAATATCAAGCGTTTGGACAATCTGTCCGTTTTGCTTGAGGACCGCTTTAATAGTCGTGATAGCTGCTGAACCTGGATTCGTCAAGTTGTAGCTAAGTTTAGCACTACGACCCAAATCATCCTTGTCAATCTGTGTCAGCGTAAGCACTGGTTTTTCAGACACCTTGGTCCCTTTGTGAACGATACGATCTTGAACAGGAACTAGCACGGTTTCAGTGACAGTTGGTGCCTCAGACGTCTTATTCCCTTTGTAGGTCTTATAGACTTTGGTGATTTTGTTTTGACCTTTTTGACCTTCTTGAACAACCTTTAGAGTGCCCTTTTCAAGACTATCATCTTCTTGGACAATCTCTTTAAATGGAAGCTCTACGATAGACTCTTCCGTCGTTGTTCCATCTAGAGGTTTGCTGCCACGACGAAGTTTTCTAGGTTGTGGCACCTCAATAACCTTACCTGATACAATAGTTGGCTCACCAACCTTGACACCATCAATGGTTTGGTAAATTTTCTGGATTTCTTGGCTACCTTTTTGACCTTCTTGCTCGACAACCTCTTCATCCACGTACTTGCTATCATCAGTGATAACTTCGATAGGATAATCGATGGCTTGCGTTTCAGTCTCTGTGACACTTCCAACAACTGGAGTGTGGACAGGATTCTCGGGTTGGACAGCCGCCTCACCTTCGTGACCTGATTCTTGGGTACCCTTGGCTTCCAGTTTGCCTGTGTACTCTGGATTTGTAGGTTGAACAAGGGCCTCACCTTCGTGACCTGATTCTTGGGTACCCTTAGCTTCCAGTTTGCCAGTATAGTCTGGATTAGCAGGTTGAACAGCTGCTTCACCTTCATGGCCAACTTCTTGGGTACCATTGGCACTGATTGGACCGGTGTACTCTGGGTTAGCTGGTTGAACCACTGCCTCGCCTTCGTGCCCAACTTCTTGGGTACCGTTAGCACTGATCGGTCCAGTGTAATCTGGATTAGCTGGTTGGACCCATGCTTCACCCTCGTGACCAACTTCTTGGGTACCGTTAGCACTGATCGGTCCAGTGTAATCTGGATTTGCCGGTTGGACCCATGCTTCACCCTCGTGACCAACTTCCTGCGTTCCATTAGCACTTGTAGTATCGCTACTGATTGAACCTGTGTACTCTGGATTAGCTGGTTGGACCCATGCTTCACCCTCGTGACCAACTTCTTGGGTACCATTGGCACTAATCGGTCCAGTGTACTCTGGATTTGCAGGCTGAACCAACGCTTCACCCTCATGACCGACCTCTTGTGTACCATTGGCACTGATTGGACCAGTGTACTCTGGGTTAGCAGGTTGAACAGCTGCCTCGCCTTCATGACCTGATTCTTGCGTACCTTTAGCGCTAATTGGTCCAGTGTACTCTGGATTAGCTGGTTGAACCAAAGCTTCACCCTCATGACCAACTTCTTGGGTACCATTGGCACTGATTGGACCAGTATATTCTGGATTTGCAGGTTGAACAGCTGCCTCGCCTTCATGACCTGATTCTTGCGTACCTTTAGCGCTAATTGGTTCTGTGTACTCTGGATTAGCTGGTTGAACTAGAGCTTCGCCTTCATGACCTGGCTCCTGTGTTCCTTTTTTCCAACTGATGCCCTTACTATCCCTATCAGCTGTCCCCTGACTAACTGTATTATCTTCTTTCATTGAAGACTCAAGCCCTTGCAAAGTATTCTCCAAAGGTTGTTCAAGCTCCGGCTTAGCAGAGTAACGCAGATAACCCACATACTCATAACCATCAATGGCAATAACACCCTTAGCCAAATCTTCTTTATTTGAAACCGCAAGAGTTTGATTATAGGCCTGTAACTCCTTGTTTTGCAAGGCAAGAACCTCTATCGGCACAAGGAGACTTTGCCCTGCGGCCCCAATCAAGACCAAGCCGATAATTTTTTTACGATGTTTTTTTGAAAATAGGAGCACAGCCATAGTCGCTGTTGCCAATCCCAAACCTGTCGCTGCCCAGTCAGAACTTCCTGTCTGAGGAAGAATAGCTTGACTGTCTCCCTTACGTTTATAGACCAGATAAAAAGTGTCCTCATTTTGATATTCCTTAGGAATAGCATGTACCACTTGCTTCTGCTCTTCAGTTGTTAATTCATTTTCTGTGACATAAGCCATGTGTACCGATGCATCCGAAGTAACCTGGTCTGCCGAAACTGGTTTAGACACGAAAAGACCACCTGCTAACAAGAATGTCCCGATAGCAACTGGCCCTACACCTACTGACAATTTACGAATGGCGTATTTTGTCACTTTTTCAAAAACATGATTTGCTTGTTTCATTCAAAATCTTCCTATATGTTAATCCTTGTACCCCAAGGCACGTCAAAAAAACGAAGACGTTATTGAAAAAACACGCACTCTATACATTTATTAACCTTCTTCCGAAGTCTATCATATCCTTTTTTTAATCTTTAAGCAAGCATTTTCTCTAATTTTTAATCAATATAAAAAACGAATTATGATTAGTAACTAGGTCCTCATGAAAATAATCAAACCTTTTTATATAAATAATTCCAAAGACTCTAACATTTGTAAGAATATTCTCTTGATATTCAAACAAGTGATATATTTTGAGTTAAATAATTTTATAAATTATACTAAGATCCCCATATATCTAACATTTTAATTGAAAAGATAAATAAAAACTACTAATTTTAATAAAAAAAATGCAAGAACTTCTCTCGCATTTTTTTCGTATTAATATTCCAGAAATTACCCATTACCTTGAGAAATACTATATGGATAATCTAGCTAACAAAGAGTTTACCATAATATAATCTAAATATCAATCGTCACACAATCTCATTCTATATATCTTTTGTGTATGAAAGAAATATTTAGTCTCTTAAATTAAACACCTATATATTTTCAAAACATAAAACATTAAATTGTAACCATGCATTGACGCTCCCTGAAATCTCCTCAATTATAAATTAATTAGTCTTAAACTAAATTCTATTTTCCTATAATATAGTCTGAAAATCCATCTCAACATATCAGAAAATATTATTTTTATAAAACTTGTTGCAAAATTCTAATTTTACTGCTATAATCACGTTAGTAGACTCATATTTAAATGAATTTATCTTCCCCTCGTCTCTAATTAACTTCTATCATAGAGACTTCACATTTAGCTTCTAACAACATATTACTCTTGTATGAGCTACTATTTAAAAAACGGCTCTTTGTCAACTGTAGTGAGTGACGAAAGGCTAACATCTAGAGAGAACCTGATAGGTTTTCTCTTTTTGTATGTTCAGAGTGATGAAGACACGCTTCTTAAAGTTGATAAAGTTTCTTAAGTCGAACCCCAACTGTTTGATGTCTTTAATCAACTTATTAGTCGCTTCAAGTTTCGCGTTTGAATAGTCTGTTTCTAGTGCGTTTTATTTGAAAAACATCAAAAATAGCGCAAAAAACTCTTCTTGTGCTATACTGTAATTGAGATTTTTTAAATTTTTGGTGTTAGAACTGTTGCCTCAGTCCTAGCACTTTTCTTTGTCGTATTCTTGGTGTGTTGCGAGAATTTTGTAAATGATACGAAGCAGCTTATGTGCGCAAGCAATGACGGCTTTCATCTTACTTCCTCTTTGGGAAATTTTGCTATAAAAAGATTAAAACGCATTGTCTTTAGAGTGAGCCGCAATCAATCCCGACATGGTCAAAGCCTACTTGATATATCGATTTCCTTGCGTGATGTGTGAGGATTTTTTAATGCCAGCACTTTCATAAGACCCTGGACAGAGTCCAGCCCAAGAAGCTAAGTGTGCGTCCGATTGAAAGGCCTTTACATCTGGTCCATTCTCAGCTAAAATAGTGACTGCACAAGTTTCACTCACACCAGGAATCGTTTGAAGTAATCTATTTCTTCAGGGAAACTCCTTTTCGATATAAGCTATTATTTCACTCGTTAATTTATTCATGAGTTTTTGGTACAATTGATATTCTTCTAGGCTTTGGTCCAAGAGAAATCGATCCTCTAGTGACAACTTCCTATTCATGGCCTCTATAAATTCTTCTGGACTTGCTTTGACATGCTTGTGAATACAAGCTGTCACATTGTCATAATCATTGAGTTCCCCATTGACAAAGAGCATTAAAAGAGACTGTCCTGTCTTAGAGAATATATCTGAAAGATAGCTGGTTAGTTTGATATTAGCACTTTGTAAGAAGTTATGAATCTCATTCTTTATGATACAGGCTAGGCAAAGCTCTATTAAAGACAACGGATTGGTATTGTTCACCTTCATTATAAGCCGAACTTTCTTTTCTGTCATGAGTGAGCAGGCTAAGCCTGCTTAGAGTTTTTTGATGTATTGTTTGTGTCTAAGAAAAGTCCTAAAGACAGTTTTGAAGTAATGATTGACCTTGCTTATATTCTCCTCTATGAGCTCAAAAAACTCATCCCCCCTCTTCTCTTGAAAGTGAAACAGCAACAGCTGATAGAGGTTATAATAATTAGCGAGTTCCTCTGAGAAATTCAGTGTCTTTTCAACGACTTCATGTGGTTCTAAAGTTTGACGGAAGGTCTTTGAGTAAAAAGGGTTGAGAGATAACTTACGGCTTTACTTTTGGAAGAGTCGCCAGTGATTTTTCAAGGTTCGATAGGGTAGTGACTTCTTATCGAACTGGTTCATAATCGCAATTCTTGTCTTTAAAAAGGCTCTACCAAGGTGCTGGATGATGTGGAAACGATCAATAATTATTTCGGCGTTTGGGAAAAGTCTGCGAGCTAGTGGGATATAGGCTCCTGACATATCCATTGTAAAAAACTGTACCTTTTGTCGAACTTTCAATGGGTACTTCAAAAAGTGGTTTCGGATCGTGGTTTGACGGCGATTATCAAGGATGGTTATGAGTTTGTTGATCTCATAGTTTTGCGCCACAAAAGCGAGTTCACCTTTCTTGAAACCAAACTCATCCCAAGACATAACATCAGGGAGTTTGTCATAATGCTCCTTGAAAGTAAACTGATCAAGCTTACGATAGACAGTGGAAGTCGACACACGAAGTCTTCTGGCAATATCTGTTAGTGATACCTTCTCAGTAAGGAGTTGTGCAGCTTTTTGCCAGACAAGATTTGAGATTTGGCAGTTTTTCTCAACGATTGATGTCTCAGCCACCGTGACTCGTCTACAGCCTTTACACTGGAAGCGACGTTTCTTCAGACGTAGTAGTGTTGAAGTTCCCGCTTGCTCGAGAAGAGGGATTTTAGAAGGCTTTTAAAAGTCGTACTTGATCATCTTTCCACGGCAATGAGGACATGATGGTGCAGGGTAATCAAGTTTTGCTTGAATCTCGATATGAGTGTTAGTTTCAAAAACAAGTGAAATCTTGATATTTTGGTCTTTAATTCCGATTAATTCTGTGGTATTCTTAATAAGTCTCATAAGTTCTTCCTAATGATAGTTTGGTCGCTTTTCATTATAGTTCTTATGGGACTTTTTGTGTACACTCAAAAAGCTCTATAATCTCTACAGTGGTTTTACCCACTACAGAAATTATAGAGCCATGATTTTCCAAACCACTAGTACAACTAGTCGCTTTCAAGAGACCAAAAGACTCACCCCAGTTTTGGGATGAGTCTTTTCGTTTGAAAACTCAGATGACTTATTAAATCACTTCTACAAGTTTTTTAATTTATCTTAGTCTTCTTTTTTGCGCTTACCTGCCAAAGTAAGTCCAAAAGCTGCAAGAACTCCTCCTAGTACTACAGCTGCTGTAGAGGCTTCTTCTCCTGTCGCTGGGAGGGTAGAATCGTCTTTTTGAGCCGCTGAAATAGTCGCTCTTGCTTTGAGATTCATGTTCTTAGTCGATGAATCCGATGCCTGAACATCTACAGCTGGTGAGACAACCTCAGAGCCTTTACCATTATTAAAGGTATCTGTTGATCCACCCCTTGTTGCAAGCATTGGGACGCTAGCATCTGAGACATTACCTGCTGGGTCTGTCGCTTTCGCTGTCACATTGCCTTCCGGAATATCAACCGTTGGTATGATAGTGGCTTTACCATTAGTATCAGCTGTAGCTTCACCAATCTTGTTACCATCTTTATCAAACAACTCAACCTTAGATCCTGGTTCTGCAATAACATCGATTGGGGTACGAGTACCTGCCTTACCTGTAAGGTCAGTGTTCACAACCGGTGCTGACGGAGCAGTCGTATCAATTCCTTTACCTACAGTCACTGATGTTGGGCGAGAGGTGTTGCCTGCTTCATCTGTTGCAGTCACAGATACTGTAGCACCTTCGTTCAAACCACTTACTGGAACGCTGAAGTTACCTTCTTTGTCGGCCTTCGCTGATACTTTAGAGCCATCTGGAAGAGTAACTTCTACGGTTGAGCCTGCTTCGGCTGTACCTGTTACTGCAGTAGTACCTGCTTTAACTGGGTTTACAACCGGTGCTGTTGGAGCTGTTATATCAGTTCCCTTACCTACAGTCACTGATGTTGGGTTAGAAGTGTTGCCTGCTTTATCTGTCGCAGTCACAGATACTGTAGCACCTTCGTTCAAACCACTTACTGGAACGCTGAAGTTACCATCTTGGTCTGCTGTTGCTGATACCTTAGAGCCATCTGGAAGAGTGACTTCTACGGTTGAGCCTGCTTCAGCTGTACCTGTTACTGCAGTATCACCTGCTTTAACGGTGTTCACAACTGGTGCTAGTGGAGCTGTCTTATCATTTGCTTTCGCTACAGTTGCAGTTGTCGCATCTGACTTATTACCAGCTTCGTCTGTCGCAGTGACAGAAACTGTGTCACCTTCGTTCAAGCCACTTACCGGAACACTGTAGTTTCCATCTTGATCAGCTGTTCCTGATACTTTAGAGCCATCTGGAAGAGTAACTTCTACGGTTGAGCCTGCTTCGGCTGTACCTGTTACTGCAGTATCACCTGCTTTAACAGTATTCACAACTGGCGCTGCTGGAGCTGTTGTGTCAGTTGCCTTAGCTGGGTCACTTGGAACAGATACATTACCTGCCGCATCTGTCGCTTTAACTGTCACATTACCTGCTGGAATCTCAACGGTTGGTGTGATAGTCGCTTTACCATTTTCATCAGCTGTGGCTTCACCAATCTTGTTGCCGTCTTTATCGAACA